>Ga0172362_10001538_pt1 | contig 19694 bp, 14 predicted proteins | sample LakKivs1_kivu2a2_FD_114534 | JGI IMG/M metagenome (GOLD analysis project Ga0172362, IMG submission 114534) | Sediment microbial communities from Lake Kivu, Rwanda - Sediment s1_kivu2a2 | ecosystem: Environmental > Aquatic > Freshwater > Lake > Sediment | place: Rwanda: Western Province, Lake... | reverse complement strand
TGAGGAACCACCAATTAGGCCAAAAGTTTGTCCAGTGTCTGTAAATGGTTGTGATTATCCGCCAATGAGACCACCTGGGGGGCATCCGCTTAAGAGTTTCATGTCTAATATTAGTAGAGCAATTGATTCATGTGCTGACGTTGAGACATTTGTTCTAGATTGTAAGAACAATATTGGCGAACCAACGGGCGTCTATAAAGATGTCCCATCTGGTGATTATTATATTAATATTTCTATATGTTGTAATTATGATACTTTATATAAAGTGTATAATATGCCTTTGGCCGTTGTATACTCTCAAGATGGTTCAAATAAGACTCTATATACATCTGATGATAGTGGATTCTCTGATTTGAATGATGCTAATAATGCTTATTGTGGCTTGAGTTTGAAATTTAGGCATGATGGTGGTCCTATGGCTATGTATATTAATAGTTCTAATGGTAGTGGTATTGTTACAGCTACACTTAAAGATGCTACTTGTGTTGAACAATCTATAGCTTGTGCAACTGCTCCAGTATTCCCAACTGGCGATCCAGGTGCCCCTGATCAAATTACTTGTGATGTTGATGCTCAAACTGTCCAATGGTATGAGGCTGGGTGGAGATCTGGTGCGTGCTGTGGTGTTTGGTTGACCGCTGGTGGACAACAATGGATTATTGTGAAGCGATCTTTAGAAAATGATACTACGTGTGGTGGTGGTGCGTCCCCGAATGAGCCTTGTTATATTGCTGCTATGGATAAGACTCAGACTCATCCTGCATATGCATTTCCAACTTTAGATGGTAATGAATTTATTGGTAAGCCAACGTCTGTTCAGACGATGGTTAGAGATATGGATTTGGAAACTGAGATTATGAGTAAATTACATGATGATCAATATCAAAAGATTGTTGGTGATCCTAAGTCTAATCTTGAGTCTATTCTATTCCCAAGTAATCTTGTGTAAATATTAATGTGGAATATCAGATAAGATATAGTCAATTTTGTTCGTTAGCAAGGGAACATAATTTTCATGTTTGGTTAGCTAAGAATAATCCGGATTGTTATCAAGAATTGTTAGATCATTTATCATTCTCGACTGGATGTAAATCTAATGCGGCAAAGATGAAGGTTATTGTTGATAAGCTGAAATCTGCTGGTCTTTTTGATAATTTAATTGATTTTTTGAAAAAACATTTTCCTCTGACTGTTACAGAGGAAGATTCTAGCAATAATGTTCAATCTGTTATTGGCGATACTGTTGTTGTTGAATCTATTAAAGATAAAGAGGTTTTTAGTTATTATAATCCAAAGTTATTAACTTTTCCTCATAAAATTATACTTGAGAATGATAATCCTGATGTTCTTAAGAAGGATCTTATGGATTTCTTAATTGATAAAGTATCATATGATTTTGTGTTTATTGGTAATAGAGTATTTGTTGAATATTTTCATAGGAAATATTCAGAGGAATCTACGAAGATCGATAAGAAATCAAGGGAGATATTCAAATATAAACTTAGGAAAGGTTTAACTCATGGCCAAGCCGATCAAGATAATCCGTAACACCAAGATCGTTGCTGGCACGCCTTGTCAGACCGGTAGGTGCCATGAGAACGCCATCAGAACAGCCTCCAAGGGAGTAAAGCAATGCCGACCAAAGCCGAAATGAATGAGATTTTGAATTCTATCGATGAATTCCCACATAGTGATTTATATGACGATAATATAATTTTAGAAGGTATTGTTATTTCTGAGGATATGACTATTACTGAGTCTCAGATTATTAATGAAGGTATTATGTCTTGGCTCGGCAAGAAGATCGGTGGTGGCATTGGCGATTTCTTCATGGGTGCTTTCAAGGATTTGATTGATTCATACGGGCGTGCTTATGGCACTAATCCTGACCAAGACCCTGAAGCTGCTAAGGCTTTCTTTGGCGTTGATGGTGTTAAACAGTTGATGCAGTTCATGAATGGATATGCTAAAGATTTAAATTCTATTGCTACTAGGTCTAAGGCTTTCTTGAAATTAGATCCTGGCGCTGGTGATAAGATTAAGAATATTTTGAAGGTTGCTATTAAGGATGGTCAAGCTGTTATGTCTGGTTATGCTGCTAAGATTAAGGAGGATATGAATAAGCAGTTTGATACTGAGGCTGGTAAGATGGGTGGTGGCGCAGGTGCGGGAGCAGAAGCGCCAGCCGAGGCAAAGCCCGAAGAGAAACCAGCAGAAGCACCAGCCGGGGCCGAGAAGCCAGCCGAAGCCGGGGCCGCAGCTCCAGCAGCCCCAGCCCCAGCAGCCCCATCCGCGAAGAAACCAGTCGCAGAGATGACACCTGAAGAACGAGCAGCAGCCGCAACAGCAGCCAAAGCAAAGAAAGAATCAACACCAGCTACGGAAAGCCGCAACTTCAATAAATTAAGTGGATCAGGCATCGAATTACTAATTGAAAAGGTTAAATAAAGCACTAACAGCATCATTATTGTTACTAACACTAATATATTTATCATATCCAAGAATATTACCTACTGAACTATACTTATCAACACATATCTCTATAACCCGTAAACCGCAAATAGAAGCTAATAGAGATATACCGTCTCCACGCCCAATAGCCGCCTTACATTTACTAATCAAGTATAATTGTTGAGAAATGTCAAATTTAGTTCCATCTTGACAAGACTGATAAGATAATCCAGATAGGTTGCAGACGCCTATATGTTTTGACCTGGTGGCGTATATGATGTCTTGTACGCCTTCAACATTGCCGATAATTAATCCTATTTTGAAATCCGATATTAATTTATCTATAATTGGGTATGGTTTAATATTAAATGATAGTGATTTATTATATTCTTCAAATCCTGAATTAATCATATATTGGTCTAATATTATATGTGTCTGTAGCATGAGTTCTGGGTATTGTAATGCTAATTTTGGATTTGGCATTAACCATCTATATTCCTTCTTTAACATATATTCCCTATATTTATAACGGAATTTATAATCTATCTTGAATGGGAATAATTTATCTATAAATGGTTGGTTTTCAAATAATGGGGATATTTTTTGATCTATTAATAATATAGTATGGTATCCATTTTGTTTTAGATTTTTGAGACATATTGCCGCGTATATTGCGTCGGTTAGGTTTCCTGCTTCGATTAATAGGATTGGATTGTTTTTATCCTTGATGTATTCCTCTATTACCTGAATGATTTCTTTAAATTCTGTCATTTTATTTATATAATAGCAAAGATATTAAAGGACTAAGGAGATAGTCATGGCATTTAGGGATGAGTTAAGTAAGAAATTAGGTCTTGAAGCTGCAGTTGTGACTAGAAAGAAACCAGTGCCACCTGGTTCTATTGCTAGCGATGTCCCAATCGAAAATCCACAACCGAAGCCGCGTAACCAGCCAATGGGTGATATATCTCGTACGACTGGCCCTCTTAAACCAGAGAGTATGCCTAAGAATATTCGCCTTGAGGAAGAAGATATCGATATTGATAAATATTTGGCTGATTCGCCTATTGAGGAGGTATCGCAGGAACCGGAGGCTACGCAGGAAGAGGAGCCAGCTGAAAATCTACTTGATTCTGTTCCTCCAGAACAGCAGCCGAGTCCAGCTACTGGTCTAGATACTGAGGCGGATGTGTTAGAGCAGACCAAGAATAAACCAAATGATACTATGGACGAGCAGTCTGAGTCTTTGACTGCTTCGGCTGACGTTGTAAAGAAATTAGATGATCTTATCAAAAATTGGAATAATACTGCCGAGGAATTAGGGTTAACAGATCCTACGATTAAGGTTATTGAGCTTGATTCTAAGGATGAGGCTGGTAAAGCCACCAAGATTAATCTTTTAGATTTCTTTAATGAACTTGGCGAGAGTTTGAAGGTTGTTAAGGACGCTGTTGTTACTATTAATACTATGGTTGCTAATGAGAAGGGTGCTGAGGATGATTTAGATCTTGAAATTCCGGAGGTTCCTGAATCAGAGCCTATTCCTGAACCTATTCCTGAACCTTCTAGTGTTGATGACATTGCGGCGTCTGTTGTTCCAGACCTTGAATTGGGGCGATAACAAATGGCAATGGACATAGTTGATAGAGTAAGACGTATGAGGAATAGTTTGGGTGAAGTACTCACCAATCTAAAAACAAGTATGTCTATAAAATCTCCATCAGAAATTAATAGGAGTGATGATCTTGGAGCAGAACCTGAACCAGATCCAGAAGATATTCTTTCTGGTCTTGGTAGTGAAGAGCAACTCGGTGAGACTCCAGCCCCTGAGACCCCCGAAGGAGAGCCAGACGTTGACGTCGATTCACTCTTAGCTGCCGACACACCACCTAGTGCTGAAGAGCCAAAGGAAGACGAAGAGAAGCCACAAGAAGATACTCTTGGTGCTGAACCTGAGGTTGCAGAGGTAGAGAAGCCAAAAGAACGCGTTTGGGAGCCTGTTGAATCACCAGATGGTAAAGGCTTAAGATTTAAAAGTGATAAAGAAGGCGTACAACTTGATATGAAAATGATGAATATAGATCCATTTGTGTGGTTAGCAAGATTACAGAGGGATAATAAATTATTAGATTGGGGTACTGTATTAATTCCTAAGGATACGGATGATCCAGTCCAGTACATTAAATTTATTGCTAATGCGATGTTGGACACAAAATCATTACGGTATGAACAGGAATGGCAGATGAAGTTCGCAGAAGCAAGGAAGAAGGAAGAAGAGAAAGAAGAGGCACCACCAGAACCAGAAAATATCCTTGGTGAGCTTGGTGGTGCACCAGAAGCACCAGCATCAGAAGAGGCTATACCACCGGAGGCTGCACCGCCAGAAGCTGGTGAGGAAATTGATATAGATTCGTTGCTAGCTTAACAAAACTTGCTTCTTTGATATTATTCCTGTGAGGATGAGCTATGACACCGCAGGAACAGGAAATCGTCGTAAAAGAATATGAAAAGTTAATCTTCTTCATTATAAAGAAACGATTTACTAAATTCACAAATTCAGTCATATCAGTAGAAGATCTATGCCATGAAACGCTTATAAGATTATTCCAATCTAATATAGATATAAATTTAGAACCTAAGATGGTACGATCCTACATATATAAGGCAATTTGGTGGGCTGTAAAGAGAGCAGCCGCAAAATCACTAGCGATCAGAATACCTGATCATATCTTTATGAAAATTTGGAATGCGAGACATAATGACGACGATGAATCAAAGGAAATATTACATAATAATCCTGGATGTAGACAAGTATTAAACTTATATGGTGGAGACATTAAATGTAAAGAATATGAAGAACCATATATACCAGTTACATTTGAAGATCTTAATAGATATATTCTAAAGTTAGATGAAAGAGAACAATTTATCATAAAATCAAGATTCTTTTACGAACGCACATTGGAAGCAATCGGCCAAGACCTAGAAATGACAAGGGAAAGAGTAAGACAAATTGAAAATAAAGCTTTGAATCTTATAAGACTATCAATAATTGAAGATAATAAGGTAACGAAAACCGAAAAGAATATATTAAGGAAATTAGTAGATGATGATAATAAGTATGTGCCTACAGAAACATATGAATTACGAGGATTACGTCTAGAAATTAAAATGAGAAGATTCGGCTTATGATGTAATCGATAATTGCCCCTTAGTATATTCACTGTAATTAATAACCTGATTCCTCAACTCTAATGACCTGATCACAGAACCTGGGAACAACCGAAGAGCCGTCTTACCATGTGTCATCAAAGTCTGCAACGGGAAGTATGGAGTATTAACAGCAACAGGCGTAGGAAGAGCCGCATTCAAAGTGGTATCGGGCGATACCAACAAATCATTCCACCACACCCAACACTGACCATCCTTGTACATAATCTCCAAATTATTCCATTTCTCTGTCTGACCATCAACTGGCACAGCTAACTCGCCACCCTTATAAACCTTGAATGCTTCAGGACTTGATTTAGTAGTAGCTCCAATACCATCGAGAATAAATCCAGTCTGGATCATAACCTTACTAACTATATAACCAGGAGCGAAACCACGAACATAATCATCAGCTGGATCAGCACCAGTTGCCAGAGGGTATGGTACGCTCATGTCGAGGATACCAACAATAATTTGTAATTGTACCGCCTCAAGACCAGATGAATAATTAGTATCAAATTGTAGTCTGACTGTTGGTGCAGTATAATCTTGGTGTAGTAATTCAATTACCGTTGTGTTGGTCGGTGTATCCACATCGGCAGAAGATGTTCCGGTGATGTCGCTGATCGAGGTTGGGCTATAGGTGCAGTCCGTGGCGAAGTTATAAATTGGGAAATCTTCATCGAATGGGAAAATAATGTCGCGGCCAACAAGTACCAATGAATTATCGTCTTGGTCAGCGAAGTCAAGCTTGAAGTAATATCTCCAAATTACATTTCTAAATGCGCCAGTCAGTACTCTCATTACGCCCTGAGCAGGAAGGTCTTTCCAACGAAGACCTTTTACCACAATGTATGGTGCGCCAGCAAAAGGACCAACCGTGAAGACGCCGCGTTTTGTCACTTTGAAGTAACTGTCGTCATATTTGTCTACTGGGGCGGTTAGTAGAATATCATATGGTGGATATATCTGGGCGGCTTCCTCAGGCATTCCGATCTGTCCCTTGAGGTAGACATTAGTGTGATTTTGTCTGTGCCAGAGGAATACTGGTCTATTTACGACTTTCTCGACGGACAGATCGAAATTCTGAGCTATGATCGCTAAATCTCTGACATCGATAAATCCATCTTCGTTGAAATCACAATCTGTTCTATAATTTGGATCACCAACTTTGGAACCGTATGCACAAGCGAAGATCTGTAAATCTGAGGTATCAATTATGCCATCGCCGTTTAGGTCACCAACGGCAGTCTTATCCTGTTCTAAGACGTGCATTCCAGGAATTGAGTAATCTACGTCTGCTACTATATCATTATTGATGGTTGTTCCTGATGGTTGATATTCTATGTGTCCTGATGAGTCTATTGAGGCTTTTCCGTCATTCGAGAGCAGTAGTCTGTCTTCGAAATTGGTTAGGCCCAATTCGTCATTCTCGAATAATCTGATGTCTGCTACGTCACTTTCGCTGGCCGTAAGGGCGGTGTTACTTATTGGGTTATTAATTTCTTCGCGTGCGGTCAGTAAGTCGCCAAATCTTGTTGCAGCTGCTAAGGCCCAAAGCTGGGCTGGGTTGGCGTTCGGTTCTTTGATGAAGTAGGATACTACGTTCCGTGCGGTGCTTGTTCTGCTTGTTTCGAATTGATAGACGTCTACTAAGGTACCGATTGGTAATAGGTCTACTGTCTTGTCTAGGACTAGAGTTTTTGGATCTGTTCCGGTTGTGCCATTCTCTGGGTTGTCGTAGCGCCAGACGTTTCTTGCATTGAAGCTGCTTCCTATAACTGCTGCTGTCTTCATATTCCATTTCTTGAGGACATAAATATTGTCGTTCAGGACCCCAGAGGTATAATCTATAATTACTGCTGGTTGTTTTGTAATTAGGTTTCCGTTATAAAGTAATTGGCCAAGCATTCCTGGCGTGCTTTCTGGCCACATTTCGAATTTGATTGCGCTACCATCACTGGCGTTGCCCATATACCAGATGTTGTTGACTACACCCTTTGTTCCGGGTGTCATATGCCAGCCGACGTTAGTTGTTTTGTTTGAGTTTCTCTTGAGTATTGCCGCTATTTCGTTTTCGTATGGGGTGAGTCCGCTGCTGTATCTGCTGAATATTAATGCTGGGTAATTGGCTTTTTTGTTTAGGGTGTCTAATGGGTTTCTTGAGTCTACGATGATGTTTTCTGGCAGAGTGTAGATTTTTAGTTCGCCGTAAGCGTTGACTCCTGGCATTTTTCCGTTGCAGGATGGTGGTCTGATTGCGTTAACTTCGCTTTCATCCTGTATCCAGAAGATTTGTGCGCAGGCTTCGCAATTATGAACAGCAATTCCATTTACAATATACGTATGTTCACCTTCTACTTCTAAATTATAAACAAATCCTGAATGATGTTTCTTTTGAATCCCTTTAATTTTAGTTAAAACGCCTTCGCTTGTTTTAATAAAATTATGAGTATGTGCGTCTTTTTGATTTATTCCTAAAATTTCTTTAGTTAACTCAGGCGCATGACTTGAGGATATAAACATTCTGTAGACTACTGAATTTTTAAATCCACCATTATGACGAGGTTTTGGTTTCTTAACAGGGATATTAGATCTATCAGCAATGAATGCTAATTGATTAATTAATTGCTCATTTGAAATTTCAATAGAAAATTCAGAGTGACGTTTTCTAAAGTATCCATCGCCTTCAATAAATGCCGATAGAATATATAATTGCTTTTCAGACGGTAAATCCATTATCCACTGAGAAATTTTCTTTGTTTTTGAATATTTCCCACAACATGCCTCTAGTAAATCACATAGAATTTTAGATCTATAACAAATATCAACTGCTTTCTTGGTATTACTACGTTTATAAATTTTTCCTTCTAAACCAAATTTATCGCGCATAATACGTATAATTTCAGCACCAATATCAGCATTAAGAAGTTCATCAATATGAACTGTAAATCTAAGCCCATTCTTCTCACTAATACATCCTTCTGCTAAATAATACCCAAATAATCTCATTAAATCTTGATCTACTTCAATGTTCTTTGGAATTCCATAAGCAATTCCATCAATTCCTTCTAATCCGAACATATCTCTTGATGGAAATACTTTTCCATCCTTTTCTAACCATTTTCTGTTAGAAAAATTTGTAATATCAATTATTTCTACATCTTTTTTGAATGTATGACTAAATCTTCTCTCTAAATAATCACCTTGTTTTAATTGACCAGCTTTTATCCATTCCTCTTCTACTGTATTAATATAACCAACGCTTTTTAGAGCTTGTTTTCTTCTTTTAGAGATAACTTCATTATATGCATATAACGGATGTTCAGGAGTGACTACAAATGAAGAAGATTTATGTCCAACTATATCAAAATCAAGTACTTCACCATTATATTCACGAACCAATGTTTTTGATACTTTTGAAATACTACCATTATGTGTAATAACTAAATCGTTAACCTTAATATCTTCAATATTTTTAGTAGTACCATCAGACATTAAAACTTGAGATCCAGAAATAAAACAGGAGCAGTTTAATGGCACTGGGCTGTCTACTGTGAATCTGACTGTGTTTCCGATTCTTTCTATTGAGATGAATTCGCTACCGGCTGCTAGGATGATATCGCCACAATTATGAACAATAGCACCATTTATTATATAACTATTATCTTCGTCTACTGCTATATTATATACATTACCATTATATTGTTCTTTCTCTATTGTGTTGATTCTTCTAAGTGTGTAGTTATCTGATTTAATTGAAAAATTCAATCTAAGTGGCCATTTTTCATTATTTGCTATAAGTTCTGGTCCTCCTAATTCATACCACAGCCATGGCAAATCAGATGATTGTATTGTGACAATAAATTTATCATACCATTTTTTAGTTGTTGTTAAAAATGTTCTACCTGAACTTAAAATAGGTGTTGCTCCTTGTCTTTCTAATAATGCACATAATTGATTTATTAATTGTTCATTACATAATCCACAATTTATTGTTTTTGATTTTTTTCTTATATTAATTGAACCATCACCTTGGAAAAAAGCACCTAAGAGATGTTTTTGTTTTTCTGGTGGTAATTCCATCATCCATTGCGGGATAACTTTTGTATGCGCTGTTCCTGGTAATAGTTTTTTAATAAACCGTGCGGCAATTGAAGAATTTAAACAAAGTTGGTGACAATTACCGCCACTTGGGCTTTGTTTGATTTTTGGTTTAATTCCAAAAATAAATTCACAACAATAAGATATATCGGCACCAATTGATCCAAAGGCTTCTTCAGTATGAATACTAAATATAATTTCTTTTGGTTTGTTTGTTGAACCATCTATATGGCCTTCTGATAAATAATATCCACATAATCTTAGGAATTCTGGACTTATTCCAATTGAATTTAATATTGGTTTTGCATCATTACAAAATGTATTAGGCCAACTTGTGTGTTCTTTCCCTTTAGATAGTGAATCTTTCGCATATTCATAACTATAAGCATATCCTTCTTTTACCATAATTTGTTCAGCTAATTCATTAATACAAATTTCATTTCTATCTATTTCTTTAGATGATGCAAATCTACGTGCAATATAGTCACCTTCTGATAATTCACATGCTGGTATCCATGATGGCTTATCATTTATCCCAGAATATGCTATTTTAATAGATGAATGTTTAAATTTATTTTTAATAGCTAATAATGGATGTTCTGGAGTCATTTTTAATTTATTATTATGATGCCCAGACATCCATATTTTGATTAATTCGCCATTATATTGCCGTTTGAATAATTTTAATACTTTTCTAATTGATCCTTTATGTGTTATTACTTCATCATTAAATTTTAAGTCTTGGATTGATTTAGTTGTTGAATTTGGACAAGTGACTTGTGATCCTTCAGGAAAGCACATCCAACCGCCATCGTCTGGGAATCCTGCACCTTGGTATCCAAGGATTCCTAAGCGGGTTTGGAGCATTGAATCTAGTTTGCATTTGTCATCGAGTGACATTAGGCCGTTTGAGTCGCAGGTTGCTAGTGGCACTGGGTCGTTTACTACGTGGGTGTATCCGTGGTTTGGTGGGATTATTACTTGTGATTCTTTGGCGTATAATGTTTTGGTTGTTGGGTCCCATTGGTATCCTGCTAATAGTCCGCATGATACTGGTACTTGGAAGAATTGACATGACACTAGTTTGTTGACATCTGGGATTTTGAAGTTTACTGACATGTTTTAATCTCCTTATTCTTTATCTTTGCTGTATTTAAAGTTTATCTTTAGGGGTAGAACGACGATGAAATATAGTATAGATTTATCGTTAGTTACTAATCCATCTGATGAAATAGGGGCATATTGGCGTGGGTATCTCCTTAAGAAAGCATATATTGACAAAAACAGGACGCGTGTTAGAGTGTCATTGCCAAAAGTAGATGCTGGACATATATTTTTATTATTGAGTGATTTAAGATCTAATATTGTTCCACGTAAAATAAAGAGAAATATTAATGGAATTCCATATATAGGAATTTATACTAATATAAATTCTAAGGACCTAATTAGATTATTGAATAATTTAGGGGTTGATAATAGACATTATATTAGAGGAATTTTTGATGCATGTGGTATAATTACTAATAATAGGAATTATCTAAGGATTGGTTGTCATGATACTGAATTCCTTAATATTATTCCATGGAAGAATAAATCTGGTTGGTGGGTTGGTAATGAAGCTGTTAAGGTACTGAAATATTTATATGTTGATTCAAGTCGGTATATGGAGTCTAAGATAAACAAAGTTCTTAAATATATCATCAAACCTACATAAAAGATGGAGGTGATTATGTCGCACCCATTATTTAAATTATTCAATAAGGCATTTTATATTAATTTGGATAAACGTAAAGATCGACGTATATTCATAGAAAAACAATTGTCAATGTTTGGGATAGAAGCAGAACGATTCCCTGGTATAATTAATGAATATAATGGCCATAAGGGATGTTTATTAAGTCATCGTAATATAATTCAGAGATCAATTGATGAAAATATTGGTAATATATTAATAATAGAAGATGATTGTGAATTTATTAATGAATTTAATAATAAATGTGAAGTAATTATTAATGATGTAATGAATGTTCCTAATTGGGATCTATTATTCTTTCACTTTAATGCATGCTGTAATAGAGATAGAACTAAAAAGATTACTGATAATATTATGTATATTATGGGTACATTACAAACTCATTTTTATGGTATAAATTGCAAATCATTTAATAAAATTATTAATATAATCAAGAGTACTCCAAATGAAGCCATAGATAGAGTCTATATAGCTAACGATCTAGATCTTGATGTAGTAGCTACATCAACTAATTTAACGAAACAGAAGTCTGGTTATAGTGATACTGCAAATGATTATGTTATCCATTAATTACCAATATCCTTTGATACATTTCTGATTTTGACCTGCCCACTTAATATTAAGAACACACCCACACCCATCTTCATTAGAATTACGTAATACTTTCTCAATTCTTAATGCACCACATGAATAATAATTTTCATTTATCTTTCTAAATAATCTTATACCACGTGAGTCTACTGCAGTACATTGTTGGCATATATTCTTTCGTTTTATAAATTCATCTTGTGTAGATCGTTGCCCTATAATGAATTTACCAATGTCGCTTAAAGACCCACTTAGATCTTTTAGTTGTTCTAGGATCTTTGGTTGACAACCACAAATAGATACAGATTTATGTTTTATATATTGCGGATCTATTAAATGTACTTTTGGTTGATAAATGTTATCAATAAGATATTTCTTAAGTTCAACCTCACAATCGGTCAAACTTTGACACAACACGTATTCATTACTACCATGATATGGTCTAATATCGAAACCATATGACATTAAAAACATTGGTATTCCTACACTATGCATTACATGAGACATCCCACTTGAAACACCAATAAATGCTGCACTTTCTGATGCAATTTTAACACATTCTGCTAATGACGTATTAATATCTAACCTGATAAATTCATAATCTTTAAATTTATCCATAAAATTAATGACATCCCATCTTGGTGGTCTATTGACAACAGATGAATTGAATTGGTAACAAATTTGTTTTGATGAATTTGGTTTCCAGGTTATTTTAGTTGGAGTACTTTTAATTCCCCAATATGCTTCAGTTCGTTTTGAACCTTTTCTATCAACGAATTCAATTTTACCATCTGAATCTAATAAATTAATAATCTCATCGAACATCTTATTACGAGTTACTTTTGAAATTTCGCCAGTTGTCTTATTCTGTTGAAGTAACCAAGATATGAATGTCCAACTGTCACCTAATTTATTGAAAGTTGTATTATCAGAGTATACATCTTTATCAAATGATGATTCAGGTCCAATATCGCCCCATTTCTTTCCATATGGGCATTCAAAGTCTATGTTTATTATGTCTTCAAATTTCTTTTGTTGAACTTCACGCCATTTTGTAAGTACTTTGTTCCTACACACTCTGCAATATAATCTAGATTTACATATTTCTGATTCAAAGAATTTCATGTGTTACCTCCTTAAGTTATTGTTGGCTGCTTTGCCAACATCTGTCAACATAAGTATGCGGTATATTGACCGCAATATGTGCTACCGCGATCAATATAAGCATCGAACACAATTTGACCAACTGGGTGCCCACTTGCGCAACTGATGGCACCAGGTGCAGCGACACCATAACCAGTGGCATAACCACTATAAGCATTAAATGTTAATGACCATTGGTCACTTAGACATTCAAGCATATATGGCCCGCCATGACCTTCATCCCACAAACAATTCCACCCTTTTTGTATTCTTAATGTAGCCATTGAAGTCCACATAGGATCGCGTGAGAATAATGAATTAAATGCAGAACCACATGGGCCATATCCATCATCTAATGGGACATATAATAGTGGATCACCTGTGCATGTTGCTCCGTCTCCTTCACAAATTGGACATCCAGCTGGTGCTGCACTACTAGAACTTGAATCACTACTAGAACTTAAATCACTACTAGAACTTAAATCACTACTAGAACTTGAATCACTACTAGAACTTGAATCACTACTAGAACTTGAATCACTATTAGGACTTGAATCACTATTAGGACTTTGGTCACTACCTGAACTACTTGAACTACTTGAACTACCACTACCACTACCACTACTACCACTACTGCCACCGCCTCCAGAATTAGTGTCACTTTGACTACTTGGGCTACTTAACTGAACAGTAGACTCCTCATAAGGATAAACAACTGGGGGTGGTGGCTCAATTTCACATTTATCACCTAAATTAGTACAAAGGAAGAAATCATCCTTACATATAACCCAAGGAGGATTATCAGTCTTAATATCTAGTGTTGGAGGAATATCGAAACAAACAGACGTTGGAGACGGATCAATATTCTTCCACCACTCAAAAGCAAACTCCTCTGGAGGTCTATTCTGACAAGTCTTATCCAAACATGCCTTCGTTGGTTGCCAAGTAGGTAAATCTAAATCAGGAATCTCAGCTGATTTCTCAAACTCAAAATAACAAACCCTCTTACAATCCGAAGTAGTAACCTCAACACCAACACCATAAGAACTACGCGTAGTATCACCAGGACGTAAAGTAAAAGCACAATCTGGAGTAATCTGATCAGACTTAACAAAACCAAGATTCTCATCAGTAGTCATAAAAAGAGAACCAACATACTTAGTAAAAGTAATCTCATCAGGTTGATAAACATCAACTACCCTAATAAAATTACTACCATCCTGACCAGTAGCCCCTTTAGGACCAACCTGCCTAATCTTAAACTGAGGACTGCTTAAATTTAAGAAATTACCGTCGCTTAACTCTATAATAGCAGCGAACTCTTGTGTATTTCTATCATATTCAAATTGTGATGTCTCAGATATTGTTATAAGGTCGCTTATATTAGTAATTTCTAATTCTTGATCAGACCCTATTGGATATTTAATCTCTGCTAATAATGTATCTTCTGAATATATTCTCAATGATATTGGGGTATTAATTGGGGTACTGACTTTAGTCTTTAATGTTGCCGTCTTTTCCTCTAAATCAAGGAAACTACCATACATTTCATTTTTAGCAGATATACCAGGTAATCCCTGTAATCCTTTGGCACCTTTCAGGCCACGTCCACCTATACATCTATTTCTTAGCAATCTGTTTATTATTCCTGGTTTGTTCACCTCAACATTTATTATTGTTTCGTCACCATCTTTATATGTTTTGAATTTTATTGTGTTGTCAGTTGAATGGATATAGTAGAAATAAGGTACGCCGCCGATTATTGTTCCCGCAGTTGTTTCTGAGGAGACAACCGGTCCTACATAAATTTTATTATATTGGTAGCTATATCCTCCATTTACTAGTCTTTGGATATATCTGATGTTTTTGTATATTTCTGGTGTGATATACCCGTCGTTCTCTTCTGTGACTACGTTTAGTTGTATTCGTACGCCTGTGTCTACCCAGGAATCTACTCTGGCATCATAGATAAATATATTACCAAACTTATCAGCTATTTGTGTGCCGTCAGGTGCACTATCTGGCAGTAATTGGTCTGCCATTTATCACTCCATGACTTCTTTCATTATCTCGACTACTTCTTTATTACTTACTTCATCCAATGATTTATGCCTCTTATTTAATTTTTCATTTATTTTAATAGCTATTTCTTGCATACATTCGTGTGTCTCTTTTGTCCCACCTTTAAGATAGAAATTATCTCCTTTAGTGACGCGAGTATGTCCATCACTATCTAATCCACATCCTATAATTACTCTTTCTATTTTTCTTCTCATTGGTTTTTACCTATTAATTTTTCTGGTTTTACATTTAGTGCTTTTGAAAGTTCAGCTGCTTTCTCTAAGCTAGGTGTTCTTTTTCCACTTTTTACCAATGATGTCATTGCTTTGGAGTAATCGGCTGCTTCTTTCCCTATTTGGTTTTGTGTTTTCTTTTCTGATGATTTCTTTTTATCGATTGCCGCTGCTACGACTGGATTGTCTTCGACAAATATTCTTGATCTTAGCATTGACAATTTCATTGTTCACCTCGATACATTGTTCACCTCGATATATTTTTGACCCATGCTCAACAAACATATATCCTAATAAAATTATGTGACATATAAAATTATTCTTTATTTTATATTTAAAATCAAACATAAAATATGAAGATATTCAAAGCATATAAAGTTAAAATCCATCCAAATATCAAACAACAAAAACTACTAACTAAGCACTTCGGATGTTGCCGGTATGTCTATAATTATTTCCTACAATATAAAACAGACCAATATAAGAAAACCAAAAAATCAGCCTCATGGCTAGAAATGAACAAATTATTAACAGAACTAAAGAAACAACCAGACAAACAATGGCTAAATGAAATTAATAGAGTAGCATTAAATTGTTCATTAGAAAACCTAGATTCCGCATTTAATAACTTCTATAGAAAAACAGCTGAATATCCTAAGTTTAAAAATAAACATTCGAAACAATCATTTAAACTCACTAATCAACGTTTTAAATTTATAGAAAATGGAATAGATATAGCCAAAATAGGATTTCTAAAATGTGACCTAGAATTACCAGAAAATCATAAATCATTATCGATAACAATAAGTAAAACTACAACTGAAAAATATTACGCTTCAATAAGTTATGAGACAGAAATATCAAATCCTAAAATGGACACATCAAAACCAATAATCGGAATAGATTTTGGACTAAAAACATTCATAACCACATCAGAAGGCGAAAAAATTAATCACCCACTACCATTCAAAAACTCAATGAGAAAATTAAGAAGGCAGCAAAGGAAATTAAATAGAAGAATTAAAGGAAGTAAGAGAAGACAAATCCAAAAACAAAGAATCGCGATTCTTTGTGAGAGAATTAAGAACATAAGGAGGGATTTCCTTCATAAGTTATCTTCTAGAATGGTGAGTGAGAACCAAGCCATCTACCTAGAAGACTTAAATCTCAAGGGAATGCAAAACAGGTGGGGTAGGAAAATTAATGATCTTGGTTGGAGTATTTTTACTAGGCAGTTGGAGTATAAGGGGCCATGGAATGGATGTTTAGTGGAGAAGAGGGATAGGTTTTTTCCTTCTAGTAGGTTGTGTTCCACTTGTGGTTTTATTAATTCTAATCTTACCCTTGAGATTAGGGAGTGGGATTGTCCTAAGTGTAGTTCACATCACGATAGGGATGTGAATGCTTCGAAGAACATTAGGGATTACGGGCCGGTTACCCGGAAACAACGGACAGGGAGAGTAGAGGTATTAAACTCGCTCGTTGAACTGTCAAGGCAAGAGTAAGCCAAACCATCTAAAATGGGAGGTTTGACAAAAAATATACTATGGAGGTAACCATGCCTTTTCCTAAAAATAGATTACTTTCTGGGATCATAATCCCTCCGATCACCTGGAAACAGGTGTCACCAAAGCTAATCCGCTCTGTCGCATTAGCAGAAGAAAAAGAACTACCAGACACAATCAAAGACTTAGGACTATCAATTCTTGACTTAGGTATCTTCGAAATCGGATGCTGCGACAATACCAATATCCACCGCAAAATACAGACTGAAGCATCACACATTTACAATTATATTAGAAAACGCCCGTCACTGCTGAAAGAAGCAGAAGAAGTTGATTCAGATAATTTGAGTGTTTATTTCTCAAAGGATGATTTTAAAGTTGTCTTCAACACGCTGAAGACCAGAGAAGTTGGTGATGTAACCAACCTTGAGAGGAAGGTTGAGTATGAGAGTGATGAGGAAGATGATGAGTATACTAAGATATCTAATGAATTACAGGATAAGGAATGGAGAGACAGCGATGATCCTGAAGTAAAGGCTGAGATTGTAGCTCTAAAGAAGAGACAAAAAGAACTTAAGGCCAATCTACAGAAGAAGCAGGACGAAGTTGTTGATACTGGCGAAGCTAAGAAGAAGTATGTTGATTTGATGTTGAATATTGCTTCTGGTACTATGGAGAATCAGATTAAGGCATTACAAGAAGTAATGCAGATATTAGCGACTGCAGATTTGTCATCTGATACTTATATTGCGTTGTCCAGACACATTCCACCTCCAGATCCTGATATTCCAGACTCTAAGGAAGAATATGAGAAGGATATACTTGCTGGTAGAGAGGCATTGAAGGATGTTACTGATAAGAACGATAGATTGATTAATTATTGGGATAAGATTAGTGATGTTGGTGTTTTGGTTTTCACTAATGGTTATTATCCTAATGCAGCAGATATGGCTAAGATTATGAGATCTAACGTCAATATTTTACTTGACGCATTTAATAACAGGCAGGTTGTGAAGGGTAATAGAGTCCGTGCTCCGATTGTTGAATTCTTACAGAAGATATTAGTTATTAATCAGAGTAAACAGATATTCCCAGGTGTCACTACTCTACCTGAATTAATGATAGTAATCTTAGACTTCCTAGTAAAGAATGCTGGTAATGCCGCTGATGTATGGTATTCGAATAAAGAAATGCCGACACATAATTTCATCTTTAACGTTCCTGCCCATGCTGCAGAGCAGGCTCGTGGTATTGAGATGGAATATGAGGACAAGTATCAGTGCGACATTTCTGTAGAGGCTGATAATAAGATTTTGGTTACTGGTCAGTTTTATAAGTCTGCGCTAGATTGTGCTAATGAGTTAAAACGGGTGATTATGCCGGAAGAGGGTGACCTTGGTGAGGTTGGTGAGGGAGAACAGGTTGCTGAAGGCATAGAGTATTACGAGATTCCTAAATTATTTGATCTATCTTCTGATATTGATATTAAAGATTTCCTTAGATGGTTCTCTGTGTCAGATGAATCTGATCGTGATATATCAGATTGGATTTCGATGCCTTCTTATAAGACATTACGTGACTTCTTCGATATGTTCCGTACTCAAATCAAGAAGAAAAATTATAAGACTCGGTTGATTGGTAATGAGCCAGGTGATATTGGTACTAGGGTAAGTGAGCTTATTGATTTCATTGATGTTGCAAGTGATATGGCTAGTCAGGTGTTGTCTGAACTGATGTTGTGCGACGAACTGAGCCACGATTTCGGTAATATACAGGCAGATCCTAGCGATGAAGTGAAGCGGATTATTACTAAGACTAGGGCTTTCGTCCCGACCTTAGAAAAAGAAAAGTTGATGCAGAATGTTCGTGCTAATTTAGAATATCCTCCTGGTTCTGGTAATGTTATTAAGTTCAGATATGATTGGAAGACCGCTTTAGATATCAAGACAAAGACGCGATTCCCAACGCTGTATATGTGGGAGGTTGTTTATCTAGACAGTAATGAGGTTGAGCATAAGGACGTAGTTGTTACTGCTCCAGCAGAGACTGGTGATGTAGACCGATATGCTCAAACTGTCGCTTTCAGGCGGCTGGCTGATTGCGTTAGAATAATAGAGTGCACGCAGCTTGATACTGAAGTCGATCCGATAAATTACATATTTGATCAGGTTAGACGACAAATTAAGTGGCGTCCTATGGATTCGAGAACTAAATCATCCCATTATGTGTGGGGATTGTTCAGAGCTATTCCAAAGGCTAAGAAGGACATTGATACAACGCCTATACCAATAGGTGTTGATAAGGATGAATCATTCAGTAAACTTTTCAGTTCTGCTGAAGAAGTGTTTGAAGCTCCACGTAAGACTACTGCTGACATTGTAAGTGAAATTTTAGGTAATATACAAGGGTCAATGCCTGAAGTATACAATACTTTAGTAAAATCGACCAATATTCATGATAGGCTTGCTGCTGGTCAGTTTGATGACCTTGATATTGATCAGTCTATATCTGAGTTGAATGATCTAAAGGATACGTTAGGTTCGTTGGCTGATGAGTCTAATACAGATAAGATTAATGATGTGATTGATTTGATAGATCAGAATATAGAACAATTGAGGATACCTGAGGCGGTTGAGAAACCTGAGG
>Ga0172362_10001537_pt1 | contig 19694 bp, 19 predicted proteins | sample LakKivs1_kivu2a2_FD_114534 | JGI IMG/M metagenome (GOLD analysis project Ga0172362, IMG submission 114534) | Sediment microbial communities from Lake Kivu, Rwanda - Sediment s1_kivu2a2 | ecosystem: Environmental > Aquatic > Freshwater > Lake > Sediment | place: Rwanda: Western Province, Lake... | reverse complement strand
CCAGAGAACTGTCGAAGAAAAGCACAGGACGAACGCTGTATCTCCTCGATGAACCGACTACTGGATTGCATTTCCATGATGTGAAAAAACTCATTGATGTGCTCAGTAACCTGGTCAGCAAAGGAAACACGATTGTGGTCATTGAACATAACCTCGAAGTCATCAAATCAGCTGATTATCTCATCGACCTCGGACCCGAAGGAGGAGACCTAGGTGGCGAGGTGGTTGCGGTCGGCACACCAGAAGAAGTGATTCATAATAAACGAAGTTACACTGGACAGGTGTTAAAACCATTGTGTGGTGAAAAGACGGTCGCATGGTCGAAATAAAAACTCTTCCCGCTCAACCAGGATGCTATCTGTTCCGAGATGTATCCAACCGTATTATTTATGTGGGGAAAGCAAAAGATCTTCGTAGACGAGTCCGTAGCTATTTTCAAAAACCTATTCATGATCCAAAAACAAACGCGCTTCTCAAAAGCATCGACTCCGTCGATTTCATTGTCACGAACACCGAAGTTGAAGCGTTCATCCTTGAAAATACCCTTATTAAAAAACATCAACCGAAATACAACATCAATTTGAAGGACGCGAAAACCTATGCGTTCATCGAGCGTACCGATGAACCATTTCCACGACTCCTTGTTGCCCGGAAAAAAACTGGAGCAGGACATTTCTACGGACCGTTTGTGTCAGCACAAGAACGAGACTACGTGTTGTACTTCCTCAACAGAACATTCCATTTGAGAACCTGTAAGAAGATTCCAAAAAAAGCATGTCTCCGATATCATCTTCAGCTCTGTGATGCTCCCTGCATCGGTCATATCTATGAACAGGAGTACAGAGAAAAACTCTCCAAGGTTCATCTGATTCTTACAGGAAAATCAACTCAGCTGCTACAACAACTTACGCAGCAGATGAAACAATACTCAGCATCCATGGAATTTGAAAAAGCTCTCCAGCTGCGCAACCAGCGAGACGCTATCAAGCATCTGCAGGAGCGTCAGATGATGCAACGGCAGCATACCACGAACGAAGACGTGATCAACCACATGGTTCGCGATAGCACTGTGTACCTCATGGTCTTCAACATCTACAAAGGAACCCTGTCTCAGAAAAACGAGTTCGTGTTTTCCTACCATGAAGATTTCCTCGAAGAATTCCTGGTGCAATACTACTCTGAGCATCCTGTTCCTTCAGAAATCATTGTACCACGAAAAATCGATACCTCACTGTCCTTGTTTCTTCAACAACAACGGCATGCACACGTCCGTGTTCAAGTTCCGCAGAAAGGAACAAAGAAACAACTCCTTGACCTGGTATTAAAAAATATTGAGATCACTTTCTTTGCTGATGTGACCAAAGTCGAGGAGCTGCAGAAACGACTCCAACTCCAAGAACTACCACAGGTGATCGAATGCATCGATATCTCCCATCTCTCTGGTACTTCCATGGTCGGTTCCCTAGTACAATTCCGCAACGGAAAACCAGATAAAAGCAATTATCGACGATTCCGAATTCGAACCGTTGAGGGTATTGATGATGTTGCTGCGATCGCAGAGGTTGTCAGACGACGATACTACCGTTTACAACAAGAACATACTGAGTTACCAAACCTGATCATTATTGATGGTGGTCGAGGACAACTCAACAGCGCGATGCATGAATTGGAACGTCTCAACGTCCAAGTCCCGGTGATCTCCCTAGCAAAGCAGTTTGAGGAAATCTATGTCCCAGGACGATTGTTCCCCATCAGATTAGAAAAAAAAGAAAAAGCATTACTGTATCTCCAAGAAATCCGTGATGAAGCACACCGATTCGCTCTTGCATATAACCGTTTATTACGGAAAAAGAAATTGAGAACATGACCGCATTCAAACTCAAAACAACCTATTCACCAAAAGGGTCCCAACCCGAAGCGATTAAACAATTAGTGGATGGCATCAAGAAAAATTATCAAACACAGACTCTCCTAGGTGTCACTGGATCAGGAAAGACTTTCACCATGGCAAATGTGATACAACAGGTGCAACGACCAGCGCTCGTCCTCGCCCATAACAAAACCCTGGCTGCTCAGCTCTTCAGTGAGTTTAAAGAATTTTTCCCGGAGAACCGTGTCGAATATTTCGTCTCTTATTATGATTATTATCAACCGGAATCGTACATCCCTCAGCGTGATTTGTACATTGAGAAAGACGCAGATGTGAACCCAAAACTGGAGCAAATGCGACTAGCTGCGACTGCTTCACTTCTCTCACAACCGGATGTGATCATTATCGCGTCTGTCTCCTGTATCTATAACATTGGGAACCCTCGAGAGTTCCATGATCTAGGTTTTGAACTACGCAAAGGTCAGACGATACAGCGCAACGACTTGTTAAAAAAATTACTGGAAATCCAGTACGAACGAAACGATCTTGACCTTCAACCAGGTCGTTTCCGAGTGAAAGGAGACACAATTGATCTTGTTCCAGGTTATTATCAAAACATCTACCGTATTGAAATGTTCGGTGACACCATCGAATCGATCAAAGAGCTGCAGAAAACCTCTGGTGACATGGTTGAAACACTTGACTATCTGTTCGTCTTCCCAGCAAAACATTTCGTGATCCCTGAAAGCAGTCAGAAACAAGCGGTCCAGCAGATAAAAAAGGACCTTGAGAAACGACTGTCTGAGCTATCGCTCCTTGAAGGGCATCGGTTGAAATCGCGAACCATGTATGACCTGGAGATGATTGAGGAAACCGGTTACTGCAAAGGAATCGAGAACTATTCACGGTATTTCGACGGTCGAAAACCAGGGCAGAAACCGTACTGTCTGCTTGATTATTTCCCAGATAATTTTCTTTTGTTTATTGATGAGAGCCACCGGACCATCCCGCAGATCCATGGGATGCACAATGGTGAGTACTCGCGAAAGAAAGCACTCATCGACTATGGGTTCAGACTCCCCAGTGCGTATGATAATCGACCGCTTACCTTCGAGGAATTCGAACACTACATGCGCACCGTGATTTTTGTTTCAGCGACACCAGGGGATTATGAGATACAACGTTCACAGCAGGTGGTGGAGCAAATCATCAGACCAACCGGTCTTGTTGACCCATCTGTCGAGGTTAGGAAGATCGATGGTCAGGTGCAGGATCTCATCGGTGAGATTCAAACCACGGTGAAACGCGGAGACCGGGTGTTGGTGAACACTCTTACAAAAAAACTTGCTGAGGATCTCGCTGAATATCTTGCAGAAAAAGAAATTAAAACCAGGTATCTACACTCTGAAATTGATACCCTTGAGCGTAGTGAAATCATTAGAGAGCTCAGATTAAAAAAGTTCGATGTTCTGGTTGGTATTAATCTCCTGCGAGAAGGAATCGACATCCCTGAGGTTGGTTTTATTGGGATTCTTGATGCAGATAAAGAAGGGTTCCTCCGGGATGAACGCAGCCTGATACAGATCATTGGGCGTGCAGCACGAAACGTTAATTCCAAAGTAATACTCTATGCAGATACCTTCACCCGCTCGATACAAAAAGCACTTGAAGAAACGAACCGACGACGTATGATGCAACTTGAGTTCAACAAACAGCACCATATCACCCCAACCACGATTGTGAAACCGATTAAGGAGAAAGTCGTAGAGATCACTGACACCAAGCATATCCCTAAGAAGGACCTCCCTGCTATTATTGTAAATCTTGAAGCAGAGATGCACAAGGCTGCTGATGAGCTTGATTTTGAGAAAGCGATTCAGCTGCGTGATCGTGTTAACCGGTTGAGACAGTCGCTTTTGAAGTAAGCGGTTTCTTCTCAGCAGAACTGCTTTTTATTTTCTGAGCGAGCTGTTTTCCGATCTCGATGATCTTCTTATGGTCTTCTGCTGTCGGTGGTCCGTTGACTTCTAAAGTCGAGACAACTTCAATGTTCAAGGGACCCAGTATCTCACCTGCTTGCTTCAGTGCACCACCGTTCCATCCGTAGGAACTGAGAAGTACTCCATATTTTAACGGAGGTCGTAATGCTTTTACGAGGTAGGATCCATAGACTGCGAGAGGATGCATTCCGGCAAGGACCGTCGGAGCACCGAGGACGATAGCCCGTGCGTCAACAAGGTCTTTTGCGACGTCACCTAGGTCAGCATTTGCCAGGTTATAGAAACTGACTTCGATTTCTTCTGAAACAAGAGTATCTATCATGGTCTGAACCATTGACTCTGTTGCCTTCCACATACTGACGTAGACGATCAATACTTTTTCTTTCGTCTCTCCTGCCGTCCATTTTCGATACTCTGACAGGATTCGCTCAGGATTTTTGTAAATCGGCCCGTGACTTGGGGCGATCATCTCGATTTTGAGATCCTTCATCTTTTCGAGCGCACTTTTCCCCATGCGGTTGAATGGCATCATGATCTCCCCGTAGTATTTTTTCGCATACGAGAGAAGGTCGTCAGCTTCATCATCATAGGTTCCTTCCGTGACATGCGCGCCAAAGAAATCGCACGGGAACAACGTTTTGCTTTCGACGAGGTACGTAAACATGGTCTCCGGCCAATGCAACCATGGTGCTTCGATGAATTTCAGGGTTTTTCCACCGAGATCAATCGTCTCCCCATGTTTCACGATCTTAATTTTTTCAACAGGGACATGGTAAAAGGTCTGTGCGAGTTTCGCACCTTTCTCCGTTGTTACGAGAATTGTTTTTTTACTTGCCCCCATAATGGTGGGTATGGAACCAGCATGGTCAGGCTCTGCGTGGTTCATGATAAGATAATCAATGTTGTTAACGTCAGCAACTTGATTGATTTTTTCGACGAATTGTGTTTCGAATCCAGGGCACACCGTGTCGACGAGTGCTGTTTTATTTTTTCCTTTGATGAGATAGGAGTTATAGGTTGTTCCTTGCGGTGTTGGAATCAGGGAATCAAATAATCTTCGGTTCCAATCTTTTACACCTACAGAAAAGACACCAGCAGAAATTTCAGGAACATGATATCGCTTCATTTTATACCTCCTTCATTGTTTCTTCTTTGAGAACCTTCCCTTCGATACCTACCTCGATAACGTGTATCGGCACGTGCCGTGATGATTGAGTCATCGCTTGCTGTGCAAGAGCAAGGAGTCCTCTGCAGCACGGCACTTCCATAATCATGATCGTTAATTTATTAATCTTTGCTTCTTCTAGAAGTGCGATTACTTTGTTGAGATAGATGTCTTGGTTCGTATCTAGTTTTGGACAGGCGATGGCAATGCTGCTACCTTTGAGATAGTTTTTATGAAAATCAGCAAGAGCATACGCTACGCAGTCAGCGACAAGCACCACATCTTTTTCCTGGAAATAGGGAGCATTTGGTGGAACGAGATGAAGTTGTATAGGCCATTGTCGCAGATGGGACTGCCGTTCACCATGTTCATTGTCCTTTGTTTCTTTGATTAGAACTTTCATTTGCGCTCCAGGACAATGGCACACTGCTGGTGTAGGTTGTGTTTGTTTTTCTGGGAAAGGGACTGTTATCTTTTTTTCTTTCAGTACGGCCAATGCTTGTTGAAGGTATTTGTGTTCACCATGGTCCTCTAGATGTTTGAGGTGAGCAAGAATGGTTTTTTTTCCTGCTTTGATGATGTTGTCCATGACTTTTCGTTCGTCGTATGGTTCAGCTTTTCGTTCTTCGGTGGAGATTGCTCCTTGCGGGCAGTGTCCGATGCAGGCACCAAGCCCGTCGCAGAAGATATCACTGAGCAACCGTGCTTTTCCGTCGATGACTTGTAGTGCTCCCTCAGGGCAATTCGGTATGCATGCAGCGCAGCCATTACACAGGTCTTCATCAATTTTTATGATTGTTCGTTTCGTCATACACATCACTTGGTATATTTTTTATACCAAGTATATAATTGATACGAAGGTATTTATAGGTGATAGTATCTCAATGGATACTATGCAAGAAGACTGCACCTTGTATCAGACTGTTGATTTCATCTCTAAAAAATGGACTCTGCTTATTCTCCTTGAATTATATAAAGCACCCAACGGGAAGAAACGTTATCTTGAGTTAAAAAAAACTCTTCCAGGAATCACAGCAAAGATCCTGTCTACGCGGTTAAAAAACCTCGAGCAAGAAAAAATCATCACGAAAAAAATTGATACGAGTGCGTTTCCCATCAAATGCGAATACGCACTGACTGAAAGCGGAAAAGACATTATTAAGATCATCAAAGACATGAAACGATGGTCACTACGATGGAAAATTACCAATAAAGAATGTGCATCACAAGATTGTAGGGAGTGTGAATTCTAAGGTGACGGTCACCGAAGTTGAAGCGAAAACGATTCTTCGAAAACATAAGAAAATTGACTCCTGGTTTCTCTCCCATTACGGGATGAACCTCTACCGAGGATGCCGTCATAACTGCGTATATTGTGACGGTCGCTCTGAAGGATACTACGTGGAAGGAGAATTCGGAACCGATGTTGCTGTGAAAATCAACGCACTTGACATATTGTGCAGGGAATTAGACCCCAAACGAAAACGCACACCGTTTCCAAGAAGTTATATCATGGTTGGTGGCGGTGTAGGAGACAGCTATCAACCCCTTGAAAAAACATACGAATTAACACGAAAGACGCTACAACTTCTGGCTGAAAAAAGATTACCGGTTCATTTGCTCACGAAATCGACACTTGTGGAACGAGACATCGACATCATTAAAAAGATTAATGAACAATCCAGAGCAATCGTGAGTTTCAGCTTTTCCTCAACCAATGAAACAATAAGTCGTACCTTTGAACCAGGTGTTCCATCTCCGCAAGAACGACTAGAAACCATACGATTATTTAAGAAAGAAGGGATTGCCTGTGGCATGTTTTTACTTCCCGTTATTCCGTTTATCACTGATACAAGAGAGATCATGGAACAAACGATTCGAGACGCTCATGATACCGGTGTAGATTTCATTATCTTTGGGGGGATGACTCTCAAAGATGGAAAACAAAAACAATATTTTTTCAATACCTTACAAAGATATAAACCAGAGCTTATGCTTGAATATCAACAGATCTACAAACATGACACCTGGGGGCAAGTCCAACCAGAGTATTATGCTCAGCTCCAAGACCTGTTTCATCTCCTGATACAACAGTACAAGATCCCACCACGGATACCACCGCGACTCTTTCAAGATATCCTCAGTGAAAACGATCTCGTAGTCGTCATTCTAGAACATCTGCACTATCTGTTCCAGCTCCAAGGAAAGAAATCACCCTTTGGGTACGCAGCCTATCAACTTTCACAAATTCCACAACCATTATCAACCATGCAAAATAAACTACATACGGTTCGGGGAGTTGGCCCAGCGACTGAAAAAATCATTCATGAAATACTAGAGACGGGTCACTCGAAATATTACGAACACTTATTAAAGGAATAAAAAATAGGTGACAGCAATGGAATGGCCATACCACATACTCTTTGCTTTTCTGCTCACGGTGATAGCAGGCTTATCGACTGGTATCGGGAGTGCAATTGCCTATTTTATCAAAAAACCAAAAATGATTTACCTATCGTTTTCCCTTGGGTTTTCCGCAGGGGTGATGGTGTATATTTCGTTCATGGAGCTTCTCCCCCGAGCAATCCTCACGACAAATGAGATCCTTGGCGTGACCGTCTTTTTCATCGGTATCCTCTTCATTGCGCTCATCGACATGATGGTACCAGAATCAAAAAATCCTCACCATTACAAAGACATGACACAGAACACACCAACGGACAAACAAAAGACATTACTACGAACAGGACTGCTCACCGCGTTTGCCATTGGCGTCCATAATTTCCCAGAAGGATTAACCACGTTTGGAACAGCACTTTCAGACGTCAATTTAGGACTTATTATCGCCCTTGCAATTGCGATCCATAATATCCCTGAAGGTATTTCCGTGTCAGTACCTATTTTCTACGCAACAGGGGACAGGAAAAAAGCATTTCGTTATTCATTTCTAGCTGGACTAGCAGAACCCATCGGTGCAGTCATCGGATTTCTGGTTCTTCTCCCGTTTCTATCAGACACGTTACTTGCATCTTTGTTAGCATTTGTTGCAGGAATCATGGTGTATATTTCTATTGATGAGCTGCTCCCCATGGCGCATAAGTATGGTCATAACCACGCAGTCATTTTAGGAGTTATCCTAGGGATGTTACTGATGGCTGGGAGTTTGTTTATTCTTTAAAAAATAAATGAATCAAAGATATTTATTTCTGACTCAACAACGATATTATTCATCTAGAAAAAGTATAGTAATCCAAACACAATAAACGGTAGAATTATGGTAATAATCCCACCGAGTCGGTTCACTAATTTTGTGTAATCTACATCTTTCCAGTATTCTTCGTCAATGTAGATTAAGGTCGTTGCAAACAAGGATGACGCTAGAAACGCGTACACCGCGATCATGATTTTATCAACAAGAATGAGTGAAGGAAGCGGCGGAAGAGAGGACGTTTGGCTCAAATGAAACATCACTGCTGAGATGAGCATACTTGTTCCAAGACCAAGTCGATGCGTGATTTTATCTGCTTTGAAAAAGAAGGACAGACCGGACACGATACAGAAAATAATAGGTGGAAGCAAAAGTTTCATAGCAGTAAGCCCAGCATCTCGCACAATCGTAATGGTAAACGTGATCTGCGAATACTGTTCGCCCCAAGGATAGTCATGGGTTGACTCCTCCATGCGGTAGGAATCAATCCTCCAACCTGCTAATCTGAATTGGTCATCAACACCATTCATCTCATCAAGCGGTGCATAGGAAAACGTTGAGGTGTTGTATTTTGAATCTTCGAGAACAATTTTTAGGTTTTGACTATCGAACGGATAGCTTTTGAACTCTGGGGTGATAAACAAGGTTGCTTGAACTCGGTACCATGTCTCATGCACTCCATCAGTGGTCGCCTCGTAGATTTTTTCTTTGGTGGTCGGTCGACCGTTCATGAACTCGAAGCTCGCTGGGGTCAGGTTTTCATTCTCCCATTGAAACATAAGGTAAAAATCAAGTACGTACGTTCCCTTGGTGAACTCAAAATTACCGACTGATATGACATACATACCCACGTATATTGTTGAATCATCCATCGCGGTCTGATAGTCTACTGCTTTTACAGTTGGAGAGGTAGGTACACAGGTTACGAGAAGTGAACTGAAGAGGAGGGTCAGGAGGAGTCCGTAGATGATTCTTTGTTTCATGAAACACCGGAATTATCTTTCTTTTAAAAATGTTATGTTAGAACGCAGGGATTCCTGGCCATACAATCGAAAAATATATAATTAACATCATTAATAAGATAAAACAGGGGATCATTCATGGAAACGCCAGTCAAGAAGAAATGGTATCACAATATTAAGTACCAAAAAGGGCTCTGGTTTCATCTGATAGGGATTGGCGCCCTCATCTGGTTTCTTGTTCGCGTTGTTCCCGCACCCCACCGGGCAAAATATCCTTGCCAGCAAGCATCGCTTGCGATCGCGGTGGGGTACATGGCGTTCTGGACTGGCCTTTTTTACGTGCTGGTTCGCTGGTTCCGTGCGTCTCGCAATAAAATAAGTAAAGCAGTTCCGTCCCTTTTTGTCATCTTCCTCTTAATGTTTTCTGTGTCTGGTATGGTGTTTGCTACACAGTACTATGCTCAACAAACAACCATGGAACTATCCACGACTGGTTTTCTCTGGACACCGATACCGAACGAACCGATTGGGACACCGAAAGGGGCCAACCCAGGTCGTGTCGTCTGGGTCTGGGATCCCGACGCAACAGAAAAAGAACTCACAGGCTTTTGGTGGCAGACAGAGAACAATAATCAAACAGTCCTTGATACGATGATGGCTGACGGCTTGCGTCGTTTAGCTGGTACGACCACTGATACTGATGCTTGGGACGTGTTGTTCCATTATTTTAATACGGTTCATGGAAACGGAGATCATGGGTATCAACCAGGGGAGACCATTGCAATCAAAATCAACATGAACAACGGGTATTTTGAAGACTACACGAATGAAATCGATGATGTGGATGCAAATCCGTTTGTGGTGAAAGCCTTACTCCGGCAGCTCGTCAACGTTGCTGGTGTTCCTCAAGAAAATATCGTGGTGTTTGACTCCTCACGTAAACTCATGAACTGGTTCTACAATCGTGTCTACTACGTGACGTATCCAGCAGATGTCCTCGTGCCTGAGTTTCCAGGAGTTCATTTTGTTGATTCAACCGGTGGAGAGACAGGAAGAGAAAAAGTAGTCGCTAGTACGGAGAAAGTGTATTTTGCTGATGGAACCTGCGAATACCGAACCCTCCCAACCGTGGTCACGAATGCTACCTATCTCATCAACATGCCGATCACCAAGCGACATGCGGGAGACCGTGTCACCCTTGCTGGGAAAAATTTGTTTGGAACCTGGGTTGAACCAGTAGTGGATGTCCATGAGTACAACGAAATCGGATACTCACAAATGGGGAACCCTGCCCCACAAGTTGACCTGCTCGGGCATCAGCAGCTTGGGCTCAAAACTCTGCTGTTAATCGGCGATGGAACCTATGCATGTCGATATGGAAACTCAGACATCAGCAAATTCCAGATGTACCCATTCAACAATGATTGGATGAGTAGTCTCTTTTTCTCTCAAGATGCGGTTGCCGTTGATTCAGTAATGTACGATTTCTTGTATTCCGAAGGAACCGGGCCAAGCGAAGGAGCACAGAACTACATTCATCAGGCAGCAGAACCTTCAGCAAACGTGTACGATCCAGAGCATGATGGAATTTTTTTATCTGACAGTCTTGGGGTGCATGAGCACTGGAATGAACAAGTCGATATCTTTTCATTAGAAAGGTATGTGGGACCATCAGAGAATGGTATTGACTATATCGCACTCGGTGAGGAACATGCAGCTCCTGCGATCACGATTACAAAACCACTTGAAAAAACACTGTATCTTTTTGGCAAAGAATTAAAGTTCATGCCGTATATGCCGAACGCGATCGTCATCGGTGGAATTACGGTTGAAACCGTGGTCCATGATCAGAATATCGGCGTCGAAAAAGTAGAGTTCTATCTTGATGACAAACTCCAAACAACAGATACTGAAGCACCGTACACCTGGTCGTGGAAACGACCAAGCCTGTTCACGCATACGATCAGCTGCGTAATCACCCTCAACAATCAACAAACCATGAGTGACTCAATGACCGCTTGGAAAATACTTTAAGATTACTTCCTAGGTTTGTGAGCAACCAAGGTGAATTTCCACTCCTTATTGCCACCTTTTTTTTCTTTGATAAGAAAACCAAGAGACATGAAAAGATCTTCAAGATGCTTACTCGTGAACGCGTCCTGATACGCATCACTATGATAACGAACAACATCACTTCCAGCAAATTTCAAGAACATATGCAGTTTCACCAAGGCACGTTTCCATGAAGGGAAGTCTTTATTCAATGACTCCACCACCACGTAGCCGCCTGGTTTGAGGACACGAAAGATTTCTTGTACTCCCTCCTCCGGCGTGTGCCAATAGTGAATACTGAAGCGACTCACGATAATATCAAAAGTATCAGAGGAAAAAGGAAGATGCTCAACGGCACCTCGGAGGGGTTGAAAGGTTTCTCTGTTGGTCTGTTCTATTGCTAGCTGCAGCATGTGCTGGTGGGGATCAAGACCGATGATCGTCGCCTGTGGTATGGTTCTTTGGAGTTCGCTGGCAAGCAACCCAGACCCTGCACCAACATCAAGAATGAGCGGACGAGGAGACGAGGAAGTACGATGCACGATATAGGAAAGTTCTTGGTAGAGCTCCGGGTATTTTTTCATGTACCTGGTAAAACGGTTCGCGGTTCTCTCATCGATCAACAACGATTCCCTCTTTGAGAAGGGTATAGAAAATTGAATCCTTTAACTTTGCTGATTAAAACATTTGCTACGAATTATTCATACTGGCGAGTATCATCACTAACAATCAATTTTTTCAATTCAAGTTCTTGATATCCAGACACCGTCGCAAAAGGAGTTGGTACGATATAGCGAAGGACTCCGTAGGTCACATACGCGATGCCAGTTAGACTTGTTTCGAAGGAAAGGTTACTTCCATCATCTTCAAACAAACGAAGATGAAACGCGTTTTCCACCCCAAAGTTTTGATGAACATCGGTTTCTACGGAGGTGGTACAGCAGGCGCATTCCACGGGAATCCATCCATTATTCCCAACCGAACCACCAACAAACACCTCTGACCAGGCATGGGGAATAGCGGTCGCGGTCGTATTACTTTCTTTGCTTAGTAAAAATCCTCGGATGAAACGGGAAGGAATCCCTGCGGAACGACACAAAGAGATGTATACGAATGATAAATCATCACAGTCCCCGGTTCCTTTCTCAAGGGTTTCGCGTGCTGATTGCACCGAAGGATCATTCGGATGCACCTGATACGTGGTATGACCTTTTAACCAGACAAAGAATGCTTTTGCAAGAAGGAAAGAATTATTGGTGTGTGCTTGAGTTTTCACATCATCAACGATCGAGAGGATCTCGGGATCGCTCGGGTCGATATACACATTTGTTTGATTTCCTTGCTGCTGGGTGTACTGCTGTACGATCTCTGGATACAACAGTTGTAAATCACTGAGTTGGAGAGCATCCTCCCCACTCAAATCTCCAACAAGGAAGCTTTCGACAGTCACCTGTGTGAGAATCCCAAGTTCGTAGGTTTTTTCCTCATTATCAGAAATATTCCAGCGAACGAACGAGTTATTCACCATGCTGATGGTCTCCGATCCGTGAGGATCGATGATTTGCGCACTCACCGTCCCATGAAGAACCTCAGGCAGATCACACAAGTACGTGATTTCATAGTTACCTGATCCGGTGCAATTCACTTGATACCCATACCGAAGCGTGTATTGGACTTTGGTCGGATGGGTCACATACGTCGTGGGAATATTAGGGATAATCTGCTCGCAACCAGAAAGTACACTGAGAGAAAAAAGAAGCCCAAGAATAAACATGGCAACGATGTTTTTCTTCATGGAACCTGAAAACATTATTTTTTAAACAATCCTAGGCCATGTGGTTTGAGGATCTTTGATGATTTCAGATGATGCTTATGATGATATGCGCACCCGCTGTTCATCGGGCATTGTAAACAAGAAGGATTGTCTTTATGGCAGAAATTCGCTCCGAGCTGGGCAAGTGATTCAAGGTATTTGTACACGTTTTCTTTCATCTCCTCAGCTTCAGCGCTGAGGAAACGAATAGTCTCATCAGGATCATCGGTGCTCACCCATCCGAGTCGTTTTGCTACTCTATTAACATAGATTGCTTTCTCAGTCACATTGTTCTGTACTGCTCGTTTTTGGTCGGGTGTCGCTTGTTTTGGTGGTGGTGGCATCTTCGGCATCTTTTGTTCGAAATCAGCATGATCAATGTCCTTGAACACGGTCACTGATTTCCCACCATGATCTGTTTCACGCGTACGAATCTCCACCAGAATCGGGATCTGAATGGACGCACCAGAGATGAGCGCGACCCCGATGGGGAGACGCTGGATCTCATCATACGTCTGACTGGTGAGTCCTTCCACAGACTGAATGATTGCTTTCAGATCATTCGGGTTCGTGACCTTCAAAATGATATTCGTGTTACATTGAGAGATAATGTTCTTATCGATTTTTGCTGGCCGCTGGCTGACCACGCACAGTCCCATACCGAATTTTCTACCTTCAGATGCCACGGTTCGAAGCATCTGCGAAGAGACCGCATGACCGACCCCGTGCTCCGGGCAATAGTTATGCGCTTCTTCGATGACGCAGAGGAACGGAGGGACTCTCCCAGCTTTGCGGTCAGTAAACAGTTCACCGGCGAGCCTGGCGACCACGACATCCTGGATATCGGGTGGCACACCGCGCATGTTGATAATCGCACATTTCCCTTTCTGCACCAGCTCTTCTGTCGAGGTTCCTTTCTCAGTAAACACACCAATAGAATCAAGGGACTCCAGTGAAGCAATCACATTCCATTTCGCATTACTTTTGGTTCGCTCAACAGCTTCGATAATGTCGCGAATACTGTATTGTTGTTTGAATTCTTTGAGTTCTTTGATGGTTTGATACAAGACAGCGATCTGCGGACCAGAAAGTTTTGCCTGAAGAAGATCAAGGATTTCTCGTCCTTCAAGGTTCATACCGTTTAATGTTAAATGTTTCACATTTTCTCCACCAGCAAGCGGAGAATAAATCGTTATTTGGTTACCATAATCGTTTGGTTTCACACCGAACTTTTCCATGTTCTTTTCGTCTTTCTTGTCCTTGTTTGGTTTACCAAGGGAAACATATTCACCATGGGTATCAATAATCACCAATGGAATTTTTTTCTTGAGTAATTCTTCGATGAGAACACCACAAGCGTAGCTTTTACCCCCACCGGTTTTTGCAAGAATACAAATGTGTTTCTGAACAAGAGAATCGATGTTGAGATACACGGGTAGGTCATGGCCTTTCAGTAGTCCAACGTACGCACCATTTGCTTTCTCGCTATGCAGACCGATCACGTGTCTTATCAGGTCTTCATGGGCAAGCATGATACGCGCGCCTGCCTGAAATGGTGTGCGTGGTGATTGTAGGTGGCCTTCGTTATCTCGATAGCCGATGACCTCTGCGAACGCTGACACATCACTTTTTACTGGGGGAAGTGCACCGTTGCTTTTGAGGGTGATCGCATTTTCAAATTTCAGATCAGAATATCCTTTGATGTCCATGACCTGAGCAAGCACATACCCTTCATCATGAGGGGCAGCAACATAATCGAATTTTCGTATGGTGTGACCATCGACCGTAAAATTAAATTTCGTTGAACCAACATCTCCATAGATGAGACCGACGAAGTCGTTTTTTTGCTCTGGCATCCAAACCCCTTTATCGCATGTGCGGAATAATATCACAAGTTATTATAGTTTTTGTATTTTATTTCCAAGCGTCGTTGGTAACCCTGCACAAGCCTCTAAAGCTTCGACTTCCATGAAATGTAACGTCCCAGGAACGACTAAGGTATGGAGTGGGGAGCCGAAATCCATGGTGAGCAGTTTTTGAATCGTATTGGCAGCAACCTGGCAGTCAGGAGCGCCAGCGCGAGCAACTACACAGACGATGCTCTCATTATCAAAGAGGTGTTCCTTGCAGGTGTCCTCCATTTGTAAGAGGAGTTTCAGTCCTTCATGCGCGGTCATGTACCGTTGTTTGTCTGCTTGAATGTCGAGTAAGACTAACGTATGTAACCCCATTGCTTTATTTTCCTTGATCACCGTGTATTGGCTGGTGGGAAAATACGTCTTTTCAGGGTAGGCGAGGGTCGTGGTTCTGCCGAATTTGTAATTCTGCAACCCAAGGAGCCCTGGTGCTGCTGTCACAATGCTACCGTTGTGAATAATTTGCGTTGGTAACCCTTGTTTTATTGCTCGTAACCGTAGCTCGATGTGCGTTGTAGCAATCATTGGGTCACCAACAGTGAGAAACGCGACTGTATGGTGCTGAGCTGCATCGATAATTCGATCACCTTGTTCTGTGTCTTCGCGAGATAAAACCGTTATTTTTTTTCCAATAGTTTTTTCAAAACGTTCTTTGTGGAAACACCCTAACTTAGCGGTGTAGAATTCTGCGAACACGTGATCAGCTTGTTTGAGTAGCTCAATTCCCTTGAGGGAAATATCATTCTGGTCGTACAGACCAAGTCCGATAAAGATGAGACGACCATGCATCATGGGATCAAAACGACGATAGCATCCTGCTACAAAAAGGTTGTTCTTGTTTGAACAATTACGAAAGTATTTATAATTACTATGAGATGCGAATGTTGAGGGCGGCAACTACCAGCTTTTTTTTATCATTTTTTGTTCGTCACAACCTCAGACGTGCCCATGTGTTTTATCAGCGCTATTATTATAATATACACTTTTTTCATGATTTATAAGGAGAATTATTTAGAAAAATTTAAATCGCATCAGTTGTTTTCCTCTTCTGGAGGTGCATTAATGGCATATAAACACGAAGGTTGGACACTCTACACGAGAAATGTCAAACTGAAAGGCGGAAGAAATCAAACGATTTACTTCTTCAGCAAAAAATCACCAAAGAGTGGAAATCCCTGTGATTTACCAAACGGGTACTGCGTTGGTGTAAATAAAAGAACTGGCCTTCCGTATCTTAAAAAGAGGTAAGTTTTTTTCCTCTTTTTTTCTTTTTCTTTTTTTTCTATGTCATAGTTTTTTAAACCAATAGACCATAGGTTTGTTGTATCATGTCGAACAAACATGTGAGAAATAAGAAAGAGCAGAGGGTGATTGCGCTTCATCGTATCACCTGGTTGTTTCATCTTGCGCAGGACGCTGCTTCACAGGGTGATTTTGCTCAGGCTGACCGCTGTGTGATGCACGCGCGCAATCTGTCCATGCGCTACCTTGTTCCCCTTCCGAAGGAGCTGAAGCGCAGGGTGTGTTCTCATTGTTATCGGTATCTCCTGCCAGGGGTGACGAGTCGTGTCCGTGTGAGCAGAGGAAGGATTATTACGTACTGTGTGAAATGTCAATCGTATTCCAGGTTCCCTGTGCATGGTCGGTAACTACGTAGCTTCTCATCGTTGTTTTCTCCTGGAATAGATGGTACTGAAAAGGGAGAAACACCTCCAATACGCTTAAATAACATATGGATTATTACCGTTACCCGATTTCGTAAGAAAAGGAAAAGAATTCCTATGACCACTGCCTATGATGTCCCTGCAAAGGAGTTAATCACTGCACTGACAAAAAAACTTCAAACTGAACAAGCGATCGTTCCACCAACCTGGAGTAAGTTTGTCCGCACTGGTGTGACCAAAGAAAACATGCCAGAGAATAAGGACTGGTGGCATGTCCGCTGCGCATCGATCCTCCGTAAGATCTATGTGAACAAAAGCATCGGTGTCGAGCGTCTCCGTGCTGAGTACGGGGGGAAACGCGACCGTGGCTCCAAACCAAACAAGGCGATGGCAGGTAGCGGTGCTATCGTCCGTCATGCGATTCAACAGCTCGAAACAGCTGGATACATTACGAAAATGAAAGGCAAAGGCAGGATGTTAACCAATAAAGGAGTTAAATTCCTTGATAACACAGCCTATGAGGTGAAACAAAGCCTCCTTGAGTCTCATCCTGAGTTAAAAAAATATTAAAGGAACTCATTATCACACCATGGGGGCTTTCGGTAATATGGAAGAAGAAGATCTGGAAGCGCTCCGTAAGAAACGTTTAGCAGCACTCCAACAGCAGCAGATGCTGTCCCAGGAGGAGCTGGAAGAGGAACGGCAGCAAGAGTTCGAACAGCAGAAGAAAATGGTCTTACGAGCGATCCTCACCGATGACGCACGCGAGCGTCTCGGACGCATTAAGGCAGCACGCCCAGAGATGGCAGAAAACCTTGAGAACCAGCTGATCATGCTTGCCCAACAAGGCAGACTCAAAAATAAAATAAATGATGAACAACTACGGGAGCTTCTTTCGAAGATCCTTCCCAAGAAACGAGATATCACGATTCGTCGAAGAGGAATATAAATGTCAACTCATAAATCATTAGGGAAAAAATTGCGATTAACACGAGCAACAAAAAGCAATCGACGGGTACCTGCATGGGTGATGATTCGAACCAACCGACGGTTCACCAGGCATCCTCATACACGTAGCTGGCGGAGAACGAAACTGAAGAGAAGTTGAGGCGTATGGCAGAAAAAGATGCAGTAAAAGAAATCGAACGAATATACATTATTCCCCTTCGAACAGCTAAATTAGGGCCGTCCTCTCGTGCAGCACCCCGCGCGGTGACAGAAGTACGAAATTTTTTAACCAGACACATGAAAGTCGAAGAGGACAACGTTTGGATTGATGATTCTGTGAATAAAGAACTCTGGGCGTACGGGAAATACTGGACGCCAAGAAAGATCAGGGTTCGTGCCGTGAAGTTTGATGATGGTGTTGTCGAAGTTACTATTCCTGAGATTGGGGAGAAGAAATCTCGCCGTGAACTGTTAAAAGAAGAAAAAGAAAAGAAGACACCGATCCTCAAACGAGAAGAAGAAGCCCCAGCGGAAGGTACACCAGGTGCTGAGGACTACGAAATAACACCGACCACCGAGGGAGACGTCAAGATTAAGAAGAAGAAAGAAAAAGCTCCCAAGGAAGAAAAAGAAGAACCAAAGGAAAAGAAAGAAAAAGCTGAGAAGAAGAAAACAGCCGCTGAGAAAAAAACGAAAGAGCCCAAAAAGAAGGAACCCAAAGCTGAAAAGAAAGAAAAGAAGCCTTCCACGAAGAAAAAAGCTGCTGCGAAGAAAGAAGAGGCACCAAAGGAATAAGGTATGCTGCAGCTGTTGGATTTTAACGAAAATCCAAACCTTGGGGTGTACTGCAGGGCAAACGAGTCCACCGTGTTTCTGCAGAGAGGTCTGTCGAAACGGGTGAAAGAAAAAATCATGGTTGCCCTTGAGGTAAAAGCAGTCGACCTCTCGATTTGCGATTCAACGATCATCGGTTCACTCTTGTGCATGAATTCTCATGGCGCAATTATCACGAGTTTTGCTGACAAACAGACGATGGAGAAAATCGAGCGTCATGGTCTTCGTACTCTCGTTATTAAAGATGTCATCAATGCCACGGGCAATGACATTCTCACCAACGATTATGGTGCTCTCGTTCATCCGGAGATGAAGACACCAACGATTAAGAAAATATCTGACACGCTTGGAGTCCCAGTTGAACGAGGAACCATTGCGACCTTAGGCACGGTTGGTATGGCTGCCGTAGTCACCAACAAGGGGTGCCTGTGTCATCCGAAGATCACTGATGAAGAACAACAGATGTTGAAAGACGTGTTCCATGTGAACGTCATGATCGGGACCGTGAACCATGGGTTTCCCATGATCGGCAGCGGACTGGTTGCGAATACGAAAGGCGCGCTCATCGGCATTCAAACCACGGGTATCGAGATGGGACGTATCGAAGAAGCATTAGGATTTTTAGATTAAACAATATTTTTTCATGAAATTTTTTTTAATAATAATTTATATAATAATTGTTCCGTGGTAGCTTGTGGTGTGACACATGTATTCTATGCAGGAGATTGTGCAGGTAGCAAAAATTTTCTAAAAAAATTTCTCGGAGATTTTTTAGAAAAAAACAGAAGTGAACAAAACGTTTCGAAATATTCTTATATACGTTGATGTATTCGCTTTGTTAGGCGGAGAGATGGGATTGCAAGTATAACAAAAAATTTTTTATCTTCGGAGTTTACACCTCCGCCGCCTCCCCCATAACTGTTCTCAAACACTATCTTTAAAAACACTGATTTGTTTTACCGGTTTGATTCTATGAAACTGCTCCTTATCCACAGTGACTATATCGAATACGAAGTCAAATCCAAAGCAATCCCTCATCCAGAGGAAGCTCCTTCGATGAAAGACCGGTTAGAAGAAGCTCTCGTCGTCTTCATCGCTGTTGAAAAAGTTGATGAACGAGCTCCAGATAAAGCGGTGGCTGAGGCAACAAAAGAAATCATTGCAACCGCTGAACAGCTTAAGGTTCACAACATCATGCTGTATCCCTATGCCCATTTGTCCTCGAATCTCGCGTCCGGGAAGGTAGGAAAAGACATCCTTGT
>Ga0172362_10001535_pt1 | contig 19715 bp, 24 predicted proteins | sample LakKivs1_kivu2a2_FD_114534 | JGI IMG/M metagenome (GOLD analysis project Ga0172362, IMG submission 114534) | Sediment microbial communities from Lake Kivu, Rwanda - Sediment s1_kivu2a2 | ecosystem: Environmental > Aquatic > Freshwater > Lake > Sediment | place: Rwanda: Western Province, Lake... | reverse complement strand
CACAAGAGAAAATCCGAACATGGAAGTCGTCGGAAACATTTACCAGAACGCAGACCTATTAAAATAATATGCCACACACTAAAGAAGTTTGTAACTGCATTTGCCACGATGAAGGCACTTGGAGACAGAAAGAAGATGTCGTATCGACACACCACAAAAGTCAGTGTCCTTGTGTTGAGACTAAAGAAAACTGGGAAGTAGAGTGGAAAAAAGCAAACATCAAATGATAACAGCGGTAACAATGCCAAGAATTAGAGAGATTATCGAGTCTTACCAAGAAGAACTAAAGAAATAACATGGAAACATTAAAAGACATTGTCGGGTATATTAGTGTGATGGTACTGCTATTTATATATATCCAAGCGGTGCGAGCTTTGTTTGAATTATCTGCACTAATAGCATACGCACTCTTGTGGTTTTCGGCCTTGACTGCACTTATATGGGCTATTTCCTAACAGGCTTCGCCCTCGGTGTATGGATAACAACAGTATTCTTTATGAGACTTAGGGATTAAATATGAAATATACATATCAAGATATGAAAGATAAGTCGGTGGAGGGTATTAAATTGGAACTAAAAGAAGGACTTACCAAAGCCGCTGTCTTTATGCAAACCACAAATGGACTGCCTTTAGAGTATTTCAATGATAAGCTAAGAAAAATGGATATTCTTCAACAGCTCCTTTTCTATATGAACTTTAGAAATGAACACCCAGATATATTTGAAACAAATGAAAACCACAACAAAAACTTGTAAAGTCTGTCAGACAATAATGAAGATTGGATATAGCCAAGGAACAAAGATGTACTGTAGTGATAGATGTAAGGATGTTTATTACAGAGAGTGTAGAAAGAGAAATAAATTAGATAAAACGATATAATACATATATGAAAAAATACTTACTTATTGCATTACTCATACCGAACATTATATCTGCGTCAATCGACGCCAACCTACGATATGGAGCAACAGGAAATGAGGTCGTGGAACTACAGGAGTTTCTTATTTCTAAAGGATTTCTAAACACAGTGGCAACAGGAAACTTCTATTCGCTAACATTAAAAGCAGTAAAAGAGTACCAGAAGTCAGTATCCATTACTCCGACTGGCTTTGTTGGCCCATTGACAAGAGCAAAAATCAATCAAGAGCTTCAGCCAATAGAAACCGAAAGTATTATAAAAGAGGTTAGCAGTGTTCCAGTTGTCTTACCTGTAGTAGAAGTTCAAAAACCAATACATCCAAGAACAGAATTAAAAACAATCGGACGTGTTGTATTGAAGGAAAATATACTAGAGTTCAGCACTAACATACCGATTGATAAAGATACTTTCAAGATATATAAACACATAGCATTGATTGGTGAAAATGGCAACGATGATTGTTATGGCCAAAAAGGATATGAGGTGTGTTATGACACAGAGAAAACCAATCTTCTTCCAATATATTTTGTAAGAATGGAGGTGAACGATTCATGTTTCACTGGAAGTCAATGTGATTACAAGGTTATCTTTTCAGATAGGATTGAATCGTTTGTTGATACTTACTCAGTAATTGGTGGTAGAATGGTTAAATATGATATATGGGTGGCGAGTGAAGGTAGCAGTGCACAGAAGATAGTAAATAATGCACGTTGCTGGATAGTTGAGCCAGAAGTAGAAGCCGAGGCTATTCGTGATGGACGCATTATCAACAAAGCAAACACTTGTCAGTAGACTTGCAAAATAGTATAATTAACACATTATCATAATCCAAACACATGGAGTACACACCAGAACAAGTAGAGGACATAAAGTCCCGAATACAAAAGGCAGCAGATTTTCTAAAAGAGAATCAATTAGAAGTATCCGCCGTGCTAACCAAAGTCAATGTCGGAGAGAATATCTTTGCGGATAGGGTCGTACCGACACTCACAGATACAAAGTTCAAACCAATCAAATCACCATATGGAGGAGAAAATAGTGAACAAAGCACCGACTCCACGCCAGAGAAAAGTAGCTAAGGCAATTATAGAGAACAAGTTATCAGATACTCCAGTATCGACTAGACAAGTGTTGGAAAGTGTGGGCTATGGTACAGGACTGCAAAATAGTCCGCACAGAGTATTAGAAAGTCAAGGTTTTAAGAAAGCGTTAGCTGAGTTTGGCCTTACAGAAGAACTAATAACCACTTCACTCGTAGAGGATATAAAGGCTAAACCAGAAAAGAGAGTTAAGGAATTAGGACTAGGTGCTGAGATTTTGGGAATGAAAAAACACGAACCAGAGCCTCAAAAGCCTCAATCAGGTAACATTTACAACGTATTTTTTACGCCAGCTATTCAATCTCAAGTAAGGGAAATGGAGGAACAAATCAAGCGAGCGTTAATGAGAAAACCAAATGTTCAAGAAAATTAAGAGAGCATACGCTGTACTTTCAGAACTTGAGCCAGAGACATTTAAGGGAGAAAAACCGCTAGGCGATGGGAAGGCACAGTTTTTTGGAGAACCAACTGATGAGGAAATGAAAGAGTATGAAAGGGAGTTATCTGGAACAGATGCTTGGTATAAGCGGATATTGAAACTTTGATGGAACTGAAACATACTCCAAAACCATTTATCGAGGAGCATTACCACATTCAGGAATTGATAGAAAGACAGGAGAAAAGGACAAGAGACAGGGTGGCTCATCAGGAAAAGGACAAACTAAGGGACATAACGCTAAAGGACATTGCAGGATTTAAAGACATTGAATTACTGGATTTCTGGTGTGAACATTGCAAGAGAGACTTCGTCGGTAGGGCTAAGAAGCAGATTGACTTATGGTGTCCTATAGCTTTCTATAAAATCAAACACCGATGTGGTAGCTGGTGTATGAGACATATAACTGATAGACCAAGAGACCCATATTTCTATCGGTCAATGTTCATTGCAAGACAACGACAGGATAAGTTCAATGACGCACTTCAGCCATTTCAAACAGGGTTTAACACTTTATACGGTAAAAAATAATGAAAATACTAGGAAGCAGAATACTCGTTTCAAAAGTAGATGAGGAAGTAAAAGGAGATTTTCAAGCTGTTGAGGTACAGGATAATTTCCTGTTCAAGGGAAAGATTGAACAAGTTGGTCCAATTGGTATTGGATTGCACATGGATGGATTGGTCGAGGGAGCCACAGTCTTATTCTCCAAGTATTCTCCTGATACACAGGACGTTGAACACGAGGGTAAAAAGATGAAGATTATCAATGTAAACGACGTATTAGCGATTTTGTAAAATGGCAAAAGAAATAACACTTGGACACGAAGGACGACTGAAGATTAAGGCTGGAATTGATAAGGCGGCTGACGCTGTTCGGCCAACGCTTGGAGCAGTAGGAATGGCGGCGATGATTGACTGGGAAGGACTTGACCCTGTTGTTTCAGATGACGGAGTAACGATTCTAAAAAGCCTAGACTTTAAGGATAAATACGAGAATATGGGCCTGAAGATGTTGCGCAAGGCCGCAGTACGGACATCAACGGAGGGCGGAGATGGAACCGCAACTACTACAGTCCTCACGCAAGCTATTGTAAACGAGGCTTTCAAGGAGATTGCTGAAGATTCATCAAGGATTCAAGAGGTGAAAACTCGATTGGAAAATGGACTAAAAGAAGTATTGGTAGAGCTTTCAAAGCAAAAGCGCGATGTATCAATGGAAGATATTGAGAAGATTGCTACCATTTCAAGTCTTGACCCAGAGGTTGCTAAACTCATATCTGAAGTAATCAAAGAAGTTGGTGTAAATGGCGTGGTAACTGTAGAGCGTGGTTCTAAGATTGGCTACACGGCTGAAGTAGTAAAGGGTGCACGATTTGACCGAGGCATTATATCGCCTTATTTCATAAACAATCCAGAAACTGAACAGTGTGTACTTGAAAATCCTTTTATCTTTCTTGTAGATAGGAAAATCTCAATCAATGAACAGATTAAGTCTGTAATGGAAAGTATCGGAAAAGCTGGTAATAAGTCCATTCTTATCATTGCTGATGATGTTGATGGATTGGCTTTAGCCTCTCTTATCAAGAGCAATAAAACTGTCGCTTATGTAAATGCTCAAGGACAACAGGTACAAGGAACGTATGATATTGCGTGTGTGAAGAACCCCTACACAGCCTCACGTTCAAAGGATTTTCTCGCTGATATGGCAGCTTTAACTGGTGCCACAGTAGTAAGTGAAGAGGCTGGAATGAGACTGGATAACACCACTATTAAAGAACTAGGTCAGGCTGAAAAGGTGGTAGTAACAAAAGATACTTGTACGATTATCGGAGGTAAATCATCAGAAGCTCTAAAAGACCGCATATCGGCTATAAAAGCCAAGATTGATGGAACTACCAGCGATTACGAAAAGGGTATGCTAGAGGAGCGTTTAGCGTGTTTGGAGGGTGGAATTGGTGTCATCAGAGTCGGAACTTATACCGATACAGACTTTCACCCTAAGAAACTCAAGTTTGATAATGCCGTAAATGCTACCCAAGCAGCACTTCAGGAAGGTATTTTACCAGGTGGTGGTGTGGCTCTATTTGATGTAGCAAAGCGTACCGAAGACTCAATCTTCAGAAATGCCCTCACTACTCCAATTCAGCAAATGATAAAAAATGCAGGAATGAAAGAATTGATGGCTGAAGCTTTCAGTAAAGATACTGGTTTTGATTTCAAGACAAAACAAGGAGTAAATATGTTCGATGCAGGTATTATCGACCCATTCAAAGTAACCCGTCTAGCACTTGAATCAGCCGTGGCAATCGCATCATCTCTCATAACTTGTGAAACAATCATTGTAAATGAACCAGAGCCAGCAAAATAATGAACAATACTCAATCCTTAAATGGATTGTAGATAACGGGATTACCTCTGAAAAAGGAGAGCCATTGGATTTCTATGACCACGCTTTCCTGTTAGATATTCTTACAGATTGGAGTCCAAAATTGGTTGTAAAGGCATGTGCGCAGGTGGGAAAATCAGTTACGTTTGTACTCAAGGTACTATTTGCTATAAAGTTTCTACGATTCAACGTCATCTACACGTTCCCAAGTGACGACGATGTCCAAGAGTTCGTATCGTCAAAGGTGAATAAGATATTGCAAGCAAACTCGTCCACTTTTGAGGGGATGCCAACGGATAACATTGAAAGAAAAGAATTAAACAATAGATTTCTGTACTTCAAGGGTACGATTTCAAAGACTGCTGCAATCTCAACATCTGCTGACCTACTGGTTCACGATGAGTCATCACGTTCAAATCAACAAGCACTGGAGACATATAAATCACGAACAAAGGATAGTCCGTATAAGGGGCGATGGTTATTTTCCAACCCCACAACAGAGAAAGACTTACTCGACCAAGAATGGCACAAGTCTGACCAGAAAGAGTGGCACATCACCTGCCCTCACTGCTCGGTCGAACACTTCATGGTATGGCCAGACAATATAGACAAAGCAAGAAAGTGTTTTATCTGTCGTCACTGTAAGGAACCGATTGACGACGATGTACGTCGAAATGGTCGTTGGATTGCTCAAAACCCAGATAGTAAAATCTCTGGGTACCACATCTCTCATCTTATTGCCACAAAGATTAGTGCAGAGGAAATCATCGAGGATAGCGAAGGCGACCAAGAATACTTCCACAACTTCGTACTTGGAGAACCGTATAATCCTGGAGACTTGTCGGTATCACGTTCAACAATCACTGATATTTGGACACCTAAATCACTCGTTACAGGAAACTACTTCCTTGGTGTAGACGTTGGAAACATCAAACACTACACACTATGGAGTGAAAAAGGCATTGTAAAGGTTGGTAAGTTTTCCAATTGGCAAGAGTTAGATGATATGATTTCGTTCTACAAAATTAAGTCAGGTGTTATTGACGCAATGCCCGACAACACTATGGCAAAGTATTACGTTGAGAAATATCCGTGTATGCAGATGTCATTCTTTCAAGAGAACGCAAGCAATCCACAGACTATCGTGTGGTATGGAGAAAATGATAAAAAAGGTATTGTGTATTCTCACAGAGATAGAGTGATTGACCGAATGTTGGCAGATATGATTGAGGCAAAGTTTTTAATTGGTGTACCGACTGATAAATCTCTCATCGAATATGTGAAACATTTTGAAACATTGAGGCGTGTGAAGGTAACGAATAATAAGGGTATTGAACGGTATTGTTTTGTTGCTGGGACAAAAATTATCACAGAAAACGGTGAAAGAAATATTGAGGATATAAAAAAAGGTGATAGGCTACTAACTCGTAACGGATTTAGAACTGTTGTGCATACAATGAATAGAGAAGCAGAAGTTGTCAATAGAGGGGCAATCTGTGGAACAGCAGACCATCCAGTATTTACAGATAAAGGTATACAACACTTGTGCTCAATTCCCTTAGATGCTAATATATATATATGGCATCAGAGAAAACTATATATAAAGGTATTACGTTTTATAGATACCCTAATTCAAAATCTCACACAGATAGAAAATACTTTAGACCCGCAAAGAAGTATCGAGAAATGGGGTATAAAAGACTTCATCAGGAAGTATATAAAGATAACTTTGGTGAAATCCCGAAAGGTTTTGTCGTGCACCATAAAGACCATGATGCGGCTAACAATTTACCAGAAAACTTGGGGTTGTTACATAAAAGAGAACACTATAAACACCACTTCAATCAATACTATCAAGACCCAATGTGGGCCAAGAAAAGATTTGAGATACACGGAGGTAAAGAAATGCTCAATGGCTTCAACTCTTGGAAAAAAACCAAGATTGCTAAGTCTTTCTTTAGAGAGCATGGCAGAAACAATTTTTTCATTTCGGAAGTTATCCAATTTATTTGCAAAGGATGCGGAAAAATATGTGAGACCAGACACAAACGTGGCGGAAAATATTGCAGTGAACGGTGCGGAAACAAACACTATAACCGAGAATATTGGCGAAAAAAACAAACAAAGAGTCTATAACTTAACTGTATGGGAAACACCTGAGTATTTTGCTAATGGTGTTCTAGTTCATAATTGCTGGGAAAGCACTACCAATGTAGACCACTTCGTATTTGCAACACTATATGGCTGGTTAGCACTTCAGGGTAATTCTTCTGGGGTATTCTGGGGAGAACCAACGGAAGAAAACAAGAAACCAGTCATTGATAGTGAAAATAATTACGATGTAACAGCAGCTTTTAGCGAAAACAACTATGGAAATTGAAAAAATCGCCATTTATATACCAGATGAAGAAGCGAAGAAGTTTATTCTTTTCCAAAAGCATTACAATCTTTTCTGTTTATTACTTGAAAAGGGCGTATTTGAACAAAAGTCTGGCTCCGTTTCGCTGAACTTTGACTATAATGGGGTACTTCAGACAATCCAAAGGTCTGATTTCCTATATTCACGGAAGTTTGACGAGAAATAGCTTGCGTGCTTTTACGGTAATGGTATAATTACACCACAATCAAATAATCTCGACCCGAACACACGGCGAGCAATCCTTAAATGGACTGTTCGCCGTCTTTTTTATGGCAAAAGATATATCAAAACTTACAGACCAACAGAAGAACCAACTTATCAGCAATCGTTGGGCGTCGTCTTATGATGTATGGGATGTTGTTGATAAAATCTACCGACAGAACACAGCAATTTACAAGAATGAAGCGGAATGGCTCAATATCATTCCTGCTCCACGTCGAAAATATCGAGTACAGGCAAACCGAGTATTCGTAAATATGGAGGCTGTCATTAACTCTTTGATTGCCAATCCACCAGGAATAAACGTATTGCCAGCTCGAAAGAGTGAAGAAGCAAAAGAGTTCTCTATTGATATTGAAAACTACCTACGCAAGAAGTACCAAGATTTGAACGTAAAGGAAGTATTGCGTATGGGGTTGAGAAATCTATATTTCGGACGACTCATTATTTTCAAACCATTTTGGAATAATGCAATCAATGACTTTGATGTTCGTGCTATTGACCCACGAAAGGTACGATTTGGGCGATATGCAAGAAAGGAACCAGATACAGAGTTTGCAATCGAGGAAATTGACGACAATCTATGCTCTATCATCGAACGTTTCCCTAGTAAGAAAGAGGAATTGATGAAAAAGTACGGATTCACCAATGAATCTGAGTTATATATTAAGAATCCTGATGTCAAATACAAGGAAGCATGGATTGGTAACATGGTAATCTTCCAACTCGAAAACATCATTTTGGACACTATCCGAAACCCATATTGGGATTGGGATGGAATCCTATTGAATGAGGAAGAATATGCTGAGTTGAATCCTGATGATGAAAATACTGAGGTTTCCATTGAGCGACGACGACAGATACTGCAAGGTGCAAAACTTCAGCAGGAACAACGACAAGCTCAAACTGCTCCAGTTGAGGGTGCTGAGTACGTTCCGCCATCACCTGGTGCTGTAGACCCAAACATTGCAGATGCTCCAAACTACAAGCCGTATTTCTTTAACTTCTTCGATAATCCACGAAAGCCATATATCTTTGCGACTATTTTCAACAACGAGAATACTCCAATTGGAAAGACTGACATGATTACTCTTTCCGCTGAACTACAGCGTGGCATTGATAAGCGAAAAATGGATATTGACGAGAACTGTGAAATGGTAAACGGTATCCTCAAGGTTGATTCTACAGTAATGAATAAGCAGGATGCACAGCGAATCCGATATGAAACCAAGGGTGTAATCTACGGAAAAGGTGTTACCAACAATGTAACACGAGACTTTGGTCAAGGACTTCCAGCTATGGTGTTCGAGGATATGCAAGATTCACGAACAGAGATTGACAACATTATGGCAGCCACTTCTGCATTTCGTGGTGAACGAGAGGGTCAGGAAACTAAAGCCGGACGTCTGGCACTCATTCAGCAGTCATATCTACGATTGAATGAATTGGTACAAGTTGTTGATTATGTGTCTCAAGAATTATTTGCTTGGTTCTTGCAACTTGCTAAAACACGCTACACTGAGTATCACTATGCTAAGTGGATGGGCACAGATGATGCTCAGAAAGTTATTGAGCTTATTCAAGATGACTTTGAGACTGGTTCAGAAATTACCATTATCCCTGGTAAGACACTGCCTCGTGATGATGAGTTTAAGTTTGAACAGGCACAAAATGATGTACAGAATGGTCTCATCTCTCCAGCTGATTATCTTGAAATTGCACAATATGATAACGCAAAAGAACTGGCAAAGAACAAGGTTTTGTATGAACAAAACCCAGCTGAAGCTGTCGGTCTTACATCAGGACAAGTGCCAGTACCATTTAAGCCTGGTACGCCTACTCTAGACCAGTTTGCTCAGTCAATGCCGCCAGAAGTACCTATACAATAAAATATTCATGGGGCGGGCGCATCCTACACGTCCACTTATAAGCTAACCTTGACCAAGCGGCCTCATCAGTCGAAAGACCAAGATGAGTATGGCAGTCTTAAAGATTATGCAACCAAACGAAACAGTTGAAGCTGCTCCCAGTGCAGAAAATGGAAATATTCCAGTAGATGCACCAAGTGAGCCGACTCCAGCACCAGTTGTTCCGACTGAAACACCAACGGAACCAGCCAAACCAGCTGAGACCGTACAGGAACTCTACGAGCTCCCAGACGGACGAAAGGTAGACGGGCACACAGTTGCACAGGAATATAAAAACCTCTTGTCTGACTACACCCGCAAGTCTCAGGAATTGGCATCTGTAAAGACCAAACCTGAGACTATTACCACCAAACCTTCAGAAGTAGACCCTTATGATGACCCTAACTATGTTCCAAAGACATACGGAGAAGTTATCAAAGTAGCTGAGCAGAGGGCATTGAAATCGATACAAGCGGAACGAGAGGCTGAAGTTGCAAAAGAGAAAGCCCTCGAAACGCAAGTCTCATCTCAGGTACAGGAATTAAAAAAGACTGACCCCTCTCTCAACGAAAACGCTCTTTTCGCACATGCAACTAAATACAGATTTAATGATTTGAAGGTGGCATATCAGAATATGAAAGATATGAACCTTCTCGTTAAGAATGTTCAACAGGTTACGGCCAAGAACATCGCAAAAAGGGCTGACCCAGTAAGCACTACTCAAGCTCAGCCATCAGGAAATCTGCCAGATAGAACCATGTACTCAAGTGCTAGGGACTATTTCAGAAGTCTAAGCAAATAACCCATGATTTTTAACGCAGCAGTCACGACTACAACTCGTGAATATATTATCCCGAAGGTGAACTAAATGCCTTCGTTAAATCTCTTCTGATTAATGGGGAAAGCCCAGAAGTGGGTAACCCTCAAGAAGAAGCCAGTTCATTGAAAAGAAGTTGAATAGTTTCCAACAGAATGGTACAATGTACCGATGAAAGAAACTAAATTAGCTTGGATTGCAGGATTATTAGATGGACTATTGTGAGCCTAGACGCTCTAAAATTACTCAAATCAATTCTTCCGTATCTGATAATCAAGAAAAAACAAGCACAACTTCTTATAGAGTTTCAAGAAAAAATGAAAGATAGGAACGCTCCAAAAAGGGATACTTTTAGAAAGTTAAAACAGGAGGCCTACTTCTACGAAATAAGGAAACTCAATTTCAAAAACAGGCTTCACTTGCAACGACTGAGTGAAGAGACTCCGGAAGGGGAAGCGACAGTCTGAACTACCGATATAACAGAATAAACGGTAGAGGAGAATCCGAAGCGGTTCTCCCGCCTAGAAATAGGTCATTAAAGTAACAGCATGATTTGACCAGGTTACAAATGGTACCCCAGGTCTTATGACCTTCTTGCAGAAGCCAAAGGAGTGGAATACTGGTACTTCATACAAGTTCGCTAAACGACAAGCCTTGGTACTGGCTTAATGGCGAAGTAAAATCATCACTGATAAGGGGAAAGCTGGAATTGCCAACCCCTTCCAAGCACTTTCAAAACTTAACAACTATGTGGTATCATGTGTACCATGAAGCAAACTAAAGCAATCAAATTGTCTTATATGGCTGGGTTCTTTGATGGAGAAGGTTGTGTAACAATCGTTCGTCAGAAACCAACTGGAAGACAAAAGAGTATTCGATATCAACTGCATGTAATGGTTGGTCAAAAAGATGGACAAATTATGGACTGGATTATTGGTAACTTCGGCGGGTCTGTCTATAAGGTATCAAGAGATAATAGCTATGTATGGCAAATTAGTCAGAACAAAGCATATTTATTTCTCAAAGAGATACTTCCATTTTTGAAATACAAACGGCCACAAGCAGAGCTCGGAATCCGTTTCATGCAGAGGATGATAAATCGAGAGGCGACGTTTTCTCCAGGAAAGGGTGGAAAGTTATCAGAACACGAAATCCAAATCCGAGAATCGTTTTGTCAGCAGATGAATCAACTCAAAAGACAGTTTGCTGGTTGTTCAGTGGATTTGAAAGGTGCAGGAGTAACGACTAAGTGTGATGACTCCCAAATGGGAGATGCGATAGTCTGAACAAAGATAAATAAATAAATCTTTGAGAAGCATCCGAAGCGATGCTTCCGCTCGAAAGAGTAGTAACAAATTGATTAAATACCAGGACACCACGAACGGAGGCAACATCGGCATCGCAGACCGATTGGACACTGACCGACAGAACGTGCGAGTACAGGCAAACTTCAATCTCAAGGCTACCTACAAGCCAGTCGTCGTTGCAATTGCAGAAACGACTGTAAACATGGGAGATGAGCAGATTGTAAACTTGCTTGATACTGAGTTTGATTCACAGGCACAGTCTCTTATCAACAACCTCGCCCAGAACCTCTACACTGGTAACGGCACTGGTAATGATTGGGACTCACTTGCAAACGCAGCTTCAGACAGCACATTGTTCGCAACTTATGGTGATTTGTCTCGAACCACTTATTCAGCTTTCAGCGGATACTACCTTGCATCAACTGGTGCAATTACTCTCGCTAAGTTGGCTACTGGTTTCGATGCAACCACCCATGGTATTGACGCACCAGACCTTTGTTTGACTACTAAGGCTATCTGGTCAACCTACGAGTCTCTTTTGACCCCATCAGTACGAGCTAATTTCTCTACTACTGGTTATCCAAAGATGAACTCTTTTGGTGGCGTTGCTGCTAATCCAGGATTGGGCGCAGACCAGGGCTTCGTATACCTCTCATTCCGAGGTTGTCCAATTGCTAAGGATGAGCAGGTTCCATCAGGTAAGTTCTTCATTACTAACACCAAGAACTTCGGATTTGTTGGATTTAACTATCAGGATGAAAACATCATGACTGCTAACTTCAAGAAGACTTCCGATGCGGTTCCTACTGGTGTTCCAGGTAACATAAAGGCTACCTACGGTTTCCAGTTCCGAAAAATGATGTCTCCAGTAGACCAGTTGACCAAGGTTGGTTACTTGCTCTATGCAGGAAACTTCGTAGCTACCCAGCCTCGATTGCAGGGTACTATGGCCTCAGCTTCTTAATCTTAGCTACTAAATCACTACGCACATGAATAATAAAAATATCACAATCGTAGCTGTAGTGGCTCTGGTTATTGCAGTTGTTGGTGTTGCCCTCAGCTTGTTTTGAAACAGTAGTGCAACCGTTGGCGCAATCGGAACAAATCCTGTAGAAAACTACATTCCAATTATCAAACAGAATGAAGGATACTACAGTGAACTTCCTGTTCAGACCACTAGCACTATCACTGCTACAGGTGCGATTACGGGAGGTAGCTTGGTTGGGCCAGTAACCGCAACAGCAACATCTACTTTTGCAGATGTGACTATGACAAGTTCAGCGACTACATCGCTCAAAATCTTGTCTACTTCATCGACACAGGGTGGATGTATTCAGATTAACGCAACCAGTACAAACACTTCACTACGATTGATGCTTTCTCCTTTGGGAGCAACATCAACCTTTGGAGGGACGGTGTACTTCGACTACGGTACTTGCGAGTAAATTATTAAGTGAGCGATGCTCACAAACTGGCAACGGTTAAGAGCCAATGCCTGAAATAACACACACATTATGAACACTATTAGCTTTCAGAACGTTTATCAGACCTCAACTAACCGTGGTACTTTCAAGCTCGGCGAGCGAGCGATGACCCCAGATGGACGAAAGTGGACATTCGTAAAGAATGGTTCAACTCTCGTTACTGGTAATATCGTTGTTCCATCAGCTGTTGTATCAGCAGACCTCTGGTCTTCTTCTACGGATAACCAGAGCCGAATCGTATACCTCACCCGTGCAGCATCTTCGATGACTGTTGGTGAATACGAGGATGCTATCGGTGTAGTTGATGATGGTACTGGCGTAGGACAGACTTTCAAAATCCGAACTAACTCCGCTACAACTCTCACTCTCTATCCTGAGACTGCACTTGCTACTGCTTTGTCAGTATCTGATTCAGACCTCACATGGAGGAGCATGTCACAGGTTGTTATCGCAGCAATTACTTCAAAGATTCAGATGACACAGGGTGCAACTCAAATTGGCGCATCTTCTGGCGACTATCTCTGGGTATTGACTGAGGGTGATGGCCGAGTAATGGCAGGTGAAGTTCTCGTTATCGGTTCTAACTTCGTATCAGGTGACGACACCACTGGACAGGTTGTCAAGGGTACGACTGCTAAGGGCCCATTCGATGAGCAGAACCTAGGTTACTCTATCGTCGCAAACGCTGGTGCAGACCAGGGTGCATTGGTACGATTCCAGATTCGATAACCTTGTTGGTTGCTTCAGACTCGAAAGAGTCTGGGCGCAGCCCGTAAGGACTGTCTGAGGAAGGACGAAGCCTCAGTTTAACAATCAAATACAAATCAATGGACAAAAATAATCCAAACGATTTTAAGGTAGTAGAGTTTTTCAACTCCACTAACTTCGACTTTACACCAGAACTAGGTGCGATGTTTGACGGTCGCCCCTTCTTTGTTAGTTCAGGTGAAAAGAGGCAGTATCCTTATCATGTAGGTCATCGGCTAGCGGTAAATCTAGCAAAGGCTGTGCTTATAAAAGGCGCACCTTCGCATGACCCAAACTCCAATAACCCTATCGGAACTCCGATATGGTCAGAAGAGAAATTAGAGTCACTTAAAAAGTCATTCTTGACTGAACTCTATACAGAAACCAAGCCAATCTCAATGTCTCAGACAGACATTTTGATGGCAAAGGTAGCTGAACTTGAGAAACTATTTCAGGATAAACAGAAGGCTGTTGAACCTAAGGTAGAATCAAAGGAAGCTGTTGCTGTAACTGATGGCGCAAAGACCTATCAGGATAAGGCAGAGGTTATTCTTGAGCTTGAAAAGCGTGGAATTGTTCACGATAAGCGCAAGAAGAAGGAGGAGCTTGAGAAACTGTTGGCATAGCTAGCAGGAAGCTAGCCGTGCAGACGGTGTTTGCGGTGCAACCCCGCACTAGCTTTATGGAAAACGAATTAACACAACAAAAGATGAAAGCGTTACGGGAATTGGCTGATACCAATGTCCTTATAGCGCAAGGTAAGGCTCTACTCATCAAGTTAGAGAAAGAAAAAGAAACGTTCTTTGTTGAAAAAGAGACTGAGCTTACAAAGAGGATAAACACTATTCTCACTGACAGTCAAAAAATCTTTGAGGAAGCAAAATCAAATTATGCTCAAGTACATGAATATCATGAAACTTTAGAGTCTTTCTCATCGTTTCTTGACCAATCCGCTAAATCTATGAGTTTATCAATAGCGGACTTTCGTGATAAAATAGAGGAATGGAAGGCTCATATGAAGCAGGAAGAAAACCTACTGCAAGAGCTAAGAAAAGACATACAGATGGATACAGAGTCGATTAAAAGAGAAAAACAATATCTGAAACGTAGAAAAGATGAGATAGAGTCAGAACAGAAACACGTAGAGAGCCAGCAACAAGCACTTCAAACGAGCTACAAGGAAATACAAAAATTATGGAACAAATCGAAGAAAAACTAAAGTTAGAGAAACAGATTGCCGATTTGCGACGTGATTATAAACTTGTACTTGCTCAGGTAGATGAAGCAAAGAGAGAATATAACTCTATCTCAAGTGCTACTAATAAGGTAAGGGATACTCTTGCTGAACAGAAAGCACACCTATCAGAAGTGTTAAATGATATTTCTAAGGCAAAACTAGATTGGGTTACAGAGAAAAATGAGGAATGGAAGAAGATAGACGACAAACTCCAAGAAGCTAACAAAATCCTAGACAAGAAATCTGAGTTGGAGAAAGAAGAACAGAAACTCTTGGAAATAGATGCAAAGACGACAGCATCTCGTAATGAAATGCGCCAGCTTGAACTTTCCATTCAAACTGAAAAAACCGTCATTGAGTCTATAAAAAAACAGGCAGAAAAAGAGAAGGAAGAAGCTAAAAAAATACTGGATACTGCTGATAAGAAACGTGAAGATTTCAAGAAGTCTCTATCTACAATGCTACAAAACTTCAATGGCTAACGAAATCCTAAAACGAGACCAGAACTTTAGAACTGTTGCGGCAGGCGTTACGAATGACGCTGATTTAGATGTGACAATGCTTCGTGTTGACCCTATTACTGGGTATCTACTCATAAATGTGACTAACATCGCATCAACGTCAGCAAACGATAATAGGCCAGCAAGTAGAGACCAAAACTTTCGACCAGTATGTCTTGCGTGGGATGAAACAAACGAGGTTTTGTGCGAAGTGTTGACAGACGAAAATGGGTATTTATTAGCAGATATAACTTCATAACATGATTAACAAGCAATTATCAGGAGACTTCTTTTCAGCAACAGCGACACACGCAACAGCGGCAGTGGCAACAAAAGACGCCGCTACTGGCAAAACGCATTATGTAACTGACGTAACCGTAAGCTCAGACAAGGCGGGTTCAATCTGTCTCATTAAGACTGGCACTACTGTCAAATACCAATTTCAGGTTGGTGCTGGTGTTCACTCAATCCAGTTTGATGTACCGATTGTTGGTGATGTGAGTGCCTTAGTGAGTGCAGAAATTGACGGAACATCAGCCTGTAAAGCTAACATGACAGGATTTACCATTTAACATTATTACCATGGCATATGAAGTATTAAAACGAGACCAAAATCATGTAACCGTTCTAGCGGGTATTACAGACGATAGCAATGAATATATCACAATGCTTCGTGTTGACCCGACAACGAAACGTCTGAAGATTTCAGGTACGATTTCTAGCGGTTCAGGTACGGTAACCTCAGTCTCAGTGGTATCTGCTAATGGTTTCGCAGGTACTGTCGCTACCGCTACTACAACTCCCGCTATTACACTTTCTACTACTGTAACAGGTATTCTTTCAGGAAATGGCACAGCAATCTCAGCTGCTACAACAACAGGTTCAGGGTCTGTTGTACTAGCAACTTCACCAACACTCGTTACGCCTGTGTTAGGAGTAGCTTCTGCAACTTCGATAAATAAAGTTACTATTACGGCTCCTGCTACGAGTTCTACTTTGACTATTGCAGACGGGAAGACTCTTACCGCATCAAATACTCTCACTTTCACAGGAACAGACAGTTCATCAGTAAACTTTGGAGCTGGCGGTACTGTACTTTATACAACAAGCATTGTTCCTTTGACCGTAGGAACAACTACAATCGCTTCAGGCACTACCACACGAGTCCTTTATAATAACGGTGGAGTATTGGGAGAATACACTATTTCAGGTTCAGGAAATATTGCTATGACTACTTCTCCAGTATTCACCACTCCTGCTCTTGGTGTGGCAAGTGCTACATCAATCAATAAGGTAGCGATTACTGCCCCAGCAACATCTGCAACTCTTACCATTGTTGATGGAAAAACTCTTACTGTAAATAACTCTGTAACTCTTGCAGGTACTGATAGTACGACGATGACGTTCCCCACTACGTCAGCAACAATTGCACGAACTGACGCAGGACAGACATTTACAGGCACTCAAACACTTGCCGAAAATGCGTCTATCGCACTTGACCCCGCAGGTTCAGCTGATGGGAAATATACAGGCATTACTATCGCAGGTACTGCAGGTGCAGCGCTCGCTTTTGGAGACCTTGTTTATTTAGCGGCTGCTGACTCACGTTGGGAACTCGCTGATGCTGATGCCGCTTCAACTTCTGGCGATGTGCAACTTGGTATGTGTGTTCTTGCCGCTGCCGCAGACGGCGACCCAACCGTCTTACTTCTCTATGGAAACATTCGTGCTGATGCCGCTTTCCCTGCTCTTACTATCGGTGCACCAGCATACGTTTCTACAACAGCAGGTGATATTCAAGTAGCACAACCGAGTGGTACAGATGATGTTATTCGACGAGTAGGATTTGCTCTTACAGCCGACGAGCTTTTGTTTAATCCTTCAAATGATTACGTAACTCACGTCTAATATGGCTATAGCATTTGACACAACTACACAAAATACTGGAGGTTCAGGAACATCTCTCACCTTTTCCCATACAAATACGGGTTCCGATAGGTGGATGCATGCTCTTGTTCGTTCAGATGGTTCAAGTTCTGGTGCAACTTACGCTGGTGTAGCGATGTCTTTGTTGGCACAAGGAAATGACGGTACAGGAAACTGGCATGCTGAATACTATCTTGCCAACCCAGCATCGGGAGCAAATGACTTTGTTGTTTCTTATGGCTCATCAAGAGGGTATATTCAAGCATTTATCGCTTCATATACAGGTGTCGATGCTTCAAGCCCAGAAGCAAGCAACTCAAGTATCGGTGTAACGGTTGGAACCTCAGCAAGTATCGCCGTAACCACGGTTACAGCGAACGCATGGGTGGTCGGTTCAGCAGGTGAACAAGGGGCAGGTGTAACTTCTGCTGGTTCAAACACAGCAATAGAGGGTACAGGAGCTAATGCCGCTCGTACCTATCGTTCTACCCTAAGCCCTGTCGGAACACCAGGGTCAACAACGATGAACTTTGACTCAACGTCTGGTTCATCAGATTGGTCGGTATTTGCATATTCTCTGAAACCTGCTGGTGGTGCTGGCCCAGCAAATATGAAAACATGGGACGGCCTAGCGACAGCTTCAATTAAAACAATGGACGGACTAGCAATCGCCTCAGTTAAAACTTGGAATGGATTAAACTAACATGATTGGACAAAAAACATTTTCGATAGACTGGAAAGATTTTGTAAGGGGCATGGGCTCTGCTCAAAACACATACGATGCTGGCTTTGGCGTTGGTGGAACTGCTGGTAAAAGTATAGTAAACTTGCTGGCTAATCCAGGTATTCTCCATGCACCAGGAGCAGTTACCGATAAAAGCGATAATCTCGTTGGAGAAATGCTCGGTTCTTGTGAAGACCCGACTGGTAATGCATCTCGATTATTTCTAGCTAGAAATACATCAAATGAAGACGGAACATTCTACTATTCTGATTCTACTGGTGCCTTAACTCTTAAACGGACAGACAGCACGAATAATTACGTTTTCGGAAAATCAGATATTATTGGATATAAAGGTGAAGTATATGCAACTTCTGTGGGCGCAATTACTCGATGGGTACCAGATTCAGTATTCAATGTAGCCTTCTTCGCATTTTCAGATGCAAGTGCACCTCATCCTTGTCTCGTATATGAAGATAATGCCTTCTATGGAGATGGTAACGAATTACTAAGACAAACCAGTGCTGGAGGGGCACCATCTGTTATTTTGACACTTCCAAGTAATCAAGTAATCGTGTCTCTTGGAATTGACCCTGGAAGCGGTAGTATTCTTATAAGCACGGTCAGCCAATATAATAATTCTGCGACCATAAATACTCAGCCGATGGTACTGTACTATGATGGTTCTAGTGAGGATGCATATAAGTTTGTTCTTGTAGACGAAATGATAACAGCGTTTTATAACGTAGGTGGATATATATATATAACCTACGGTCAAAATCTCGGATATTGGACTGGTTCTGGTATTCAATTCTTGAGAAAATTAGACCTTTCATATGACAATACAGTGCTTGCTTATAAACAGCATTTGACCAATATCAATCAAACTCTATACGTTATCGAAAAAACAAGGATATTGGCTCATGGTGAAATAGTTGGTGGAAAATCAAAAGTATTCTACTATGCTCTGAAAAATAACTCTGGAGACAGTGGGAATTATAGTCATATCGCCAATATCGGACAAGGAAGACTTGGTCTTGGATTTGCAACAGCCAAGTTCTTCACTTTCGACATTAATTCGGTTGCGGCAGTAACGACTGGCGGTGGGTTGTGGTATTCAAACAAAGTTGACTTTGATAGACCAGTTACCTTTAATCAAGCAATTATCGATTTTGCTTCAGCAATTCCAGCGACAAGTGGAAATGTATTAACACTTGCACTGATACCTGATACTGGAGAATCGAATATCGTCACACTTGGTACTGTAAACACAGCAACATCAGGATTACTTAGTTGGACTTTCCCATATCCAACTATAAAAACTCGCTCGATTCAATTTCGAGCGACGCTCGCATCATCAAACCCAGCGGATGTCGTCGGCATAGAGCGTATTACTGTGTTCTATAACCCACAAGAATAACATGAACGAAGAAACTAAACGCTATGTAGATAATGCAATTAAAATGCATATGCACGATGGCAATCTTACTCAACGTGTAAATCTATTTGATATTTTTGGGAAAATAGAGACAGTGTCGGCTGTACCATCGGGTACTCCGAGAGACGTATATAGTCAGTTCAAAATAT
>Ga0172362_10001534_pt1 | contig 19720 bp, 17 predicted proteins | sample LakKivs1_kivu2a2_FD_114534 | JGI IMG/M metagenome (GOLD analysis project Ga0172362, IMG submission 114534) | Sediment microbial communities from Lake Kivu, Rwanda - Sediment s1_kivu2a2 | ecosystem: Environmental > Aquatic > Freshwater > Lake > Sediment | place: Rwanda: Western Province, Lake... | reverse complement strand
GAGAGTTGATATTGATATTCCTGATGAATTAAAACATCTGGATAACGATATCACAATCAAATCATTATTTTTATTAAGTGGTATGTTAGAAACTGGAAGCAGAAAATGTATTATTTATTGCTGTTCTATTGAAGAATGCGAGACATTCAATAAGATTTTTTCGGAAATATCAAGAGAATATCATGGAATCGAATGTTGGACAAATAGCATTACTGCGAATACTAATGTTAGAAAACGTGAAGAAATTCTGAATGATTTTCAGAACAATAATGCTAAGATTAGTATTTTAAGTAGTGTTAGGATTCTTAATGAAGGTGTGAACATTGTCAAATGTGACAGTGTTTTTATTACAAAAGTTAATGATAATGAAATCGTCGCTGTTCAAAGAATGTGCAGAGCTAACAGGAAGGATAGAGAAAATCCAAATAAGATGGCAAATTGCTTTGTTTGGGCTGATGACTTGAACAAGACTGTTGAAATGTTACAATATTTGAAAACGAACGATGAAACTCGATTTTTTAGTAGAATTAAAGCAAGATGTGGAAATTACGAAAGAAAAGGTGAACCAACAGAAATCAATAAAGATATTGATTATACGAAGACTTTGCGAGATTATATATCAGTTAGAAGCCTAAGTTTTGAAGATGTATGGAGGATGCGATTGGAAGAAGTTGGTATTTATATTGATGAAAATGATAAAAGACCATCTACACATGATAAAGATAAGAATGTCAGTAAATTGGGAAGATGGATTGTAAAACAGCAACATAATTATCGAAAACAGATAATGAAAAATCATGAGATTCGTCAATTATGGGTGCAATTTGTTGAGAAATATGAAAAATATTTTTTAAGTAATGAAGACAAATGGAAGATTATATTACAAGAAGTTTCTATATATATTGATGAAAATAAAAAAAGACCATCAAATGTTGATAAAGATGATAATATAAGGAAATTCGCAAAATGGATTAGTATTAATCAAGTAAGATATTTTGGTCACGACAGAATTATGAAGGTTTCAGAAATCCGATTATTATGGAAAAATTTTATGGAAAAATATTCAAAATATTTTACTAGATGTGAAGAAAAGTGGAAAGTCATATTACAAGAATTAAGTAAATACATTGATGATAATAATAAAAGACCATCACAAAATGAAAAAGATAAAAAAATAAAGAGTTTGGCTAATTGGATACAGACACAACAAACTTGTTATTTAAAAAAAATAAAAATTATGCAAAATAATGAAATTAAGATTTTATGGGAAAGATTCTTGAAAAAATATGAAAAACATTTTATTAGTAATGAACAAAATTGGAAAGACATATTATATCAAGTTTATCAATATATTGATGAAAATAATAAAAGACCATCTTTATCTGATGTTAATGAAAATATTAGGAAACTGTGTATTTGGATTAATCATCAACAAAATAATTATTCCAGAAAAAAAGGAAATATGAAAAATCTAGAAATTTGTCAATTATGGGAACAATTTATTACAAAATATGAAAAATATTTTCTAAGTAATGAACAATATTGGAAGATAACATTACAAGAAGTTTCAAAATATATTGATGAAAATGATAAAAGACCAGCAGTTAGTAATCCAAATCAAAATATTAAAAAAATGGGTTATTGGATATCAGATCAAAAAATTAATTATCAGAATCAGGAAGGAATTATGAAAGAACCAGAAATTCGCTTATTATGGGAAGAATTCACAGAAAAATATTCTAAGTATTTCAAATAATATTTTAAAAGTGCTTTGCGTTAAACGGTTTAAAAATAGTTCAACTCGGCGCAGGCGCCTCGAAGAGGTGCGTTTACAAACATTTGCATCGCAAATGCGGGTCTGACCGAAGGTCATGAAATGTTAAAAGGTGTAAAAAGTAATAAGTGAATAATTGTGCGTTAAATCGTAAAAATACTTAAAAAAATATTGATTCATTAAATATAATGAATCAAATAGAAATTGCAGAATTAAATGGGATGGTTTATATTTTGAATGAACCATCAGAATTAGGAACTTTCGTTATCAACACTGAAAATTGGGTTCAACCACAAAATGATAATGAAATTATAAAAGTTACATCGCATATCGCAAGTGTAGCAACCAATACTTTATTGAAATCCCAACAAATGGGAAAAGAGAAATTTAATGTCATCGTTTATTTGGAAAAATTTAAAGTTGGTCATTTGAATTACAAATTCATAAAATATATGACGGATATATTGAAGCAATTATTTCCAGAAAGATTGAATCAGGCGACTTTGATTGATCCTCCGAGATTTTTTATATCAGGGTTTGACATAATAAAGAAATTTTTGGATAAACCTACACGAAGAAAAGTTAGGATGATTTCAACAAAAGATAATAAAGAAGTTTACTTTGATGAACTTGAAGATTAAAAATATTATTTCAAAAAAAATCTATTAATGGCCTATGTACAGAAAACTTAAAAGTTTTCTCTAAATCGGCCATATTAATGGCCTATGTACCAAGTCTGGTTAGGATTGAGTGAACTTGAACATGCAGATAATTTCAATCTTTGTACATTTCCATTATTTGTCCCCGGAGCAACCGACAAGATATTCAGATTAAAACTATTATTTGAATTATTCGCATTTCTTGAATAATCCTCGATGGTCACACATTGTCCAGAATTCATCAACGATGATAATTGCATATTCTTTCCCCAATTAAATTGTTGTGAATTATTCATACTACAATCATCACTGTAGATATCACCTAATTGATTTGTGGTAAGGCATTTTTCAGTATATTTATTTTTAACGGAAACAGAACCGTTTGAATTACTAACCAAAAACCAATACTGAATTGGTGAAAAATGCTTGTCATCTAAATAAACTATCGATGCCTCCTTAGTACCAAATGTGGGCGTCGCCACTTGTTTATTCGCCATACAAATCATTGGTCCTGCTGCTGTAAAAAAACCTCCTGGGGGACCAGATGGTCCTTGAGGACCTGCCGGACCTTGTGGACCAATTTTGGTGGAAGCAACTGATGTATCACTGTTTGATAAAATTTCTTCGAAAAGTTTTTTGTTTTCCTGATTATCACGTTGCATTTTTGTTTTGAGACTTGAATATTTCCCAATTAATAGGGTGATGGCAATACTGAAAGCGATTATAAATAAAATAAAAAATATGTAAAAAACCTCCATCTAATCATATTATAGAAAAAAAAACAGGTTTAAAAAAATTGAATTTTTTTAAAGTAAAACCACTTAATATACAAATGCCGAAGGAAAAATCTATTCAAAAGGCGACCTCCAAAAGCAAACCCAGCGAAGTAGAAAATATACTAAGTTGCCTGCTAACAGAGGTTAAACAGATGAAAATTAAAGAACCCACATCTACCAAACCAGTTGGTGTAAAAACTATAAAACCAGTTGCCGGCAGTGCACCAATACCAGAATTAGAATTAGATGAAGTTACTTTTCCTTACGAACTGGAGGATCTCCCTGATTACACCAATAATGATGACCACGAAGATATCCTATCAAAATTTGTTCACGACCCAAAAAATGAATATTCTGATGTCGTACGTTACCACGAATTACTTCAGAAATGTCTAGCATTCGTCACAAAAAGTTCAACCCTTAAAATGGACGAAAAACAAAGAAATCTATTCAATCGACTCGTGAACAAACTATACGAAAAAATGATAATTTACCTACACAATATTGAACTAAATTCAGTTCATCCAATTTACGAAGATGCCGATGAAAAAATTAAAGAATTAATACTGAAAACTAAAAGATCTCTTCAAAGAGTTTTCGACTCTTCATATGCTATGAGAAAAAGATTCAGCTATAGAAAAACCGAGCTTATCCCATTACTTAATAATGCCATAAGACTATTCGAAACAATCGTGGAAATTATTTCAAATTGTCAGGAAGAACCATCGGAAATAACCGAAAATAATAATATTAGTGAAATAGTATCAAATTGATAAACAAAAATGAGTCGCGTTTCTTTACTTCTGGGCCCTAGCCACTACATGACTCACAAACTTCATAACTCTGCATCACCTTCTCCTTCAACCTCGGATCAACCGTAAACTGTTGCGCCTGAACTCTCGGACGACTTCTTATATAATATGAACCCGTCTTCAATCCCCTCTTCCATCCATATATCAACGCACTTCCCAAAGTACTCACTTTCGGCTCCTCAAAAAACAAATTCAACGACTGCGTCTGACAAACAAAAGGTGTCCTATCTGCCGATAAATCAATTAAAGTCTTCTGCTTAATCTCCCAAACAGTCTTATATAATTCTCGCATTTTTTCCGGCAAAAATGTTAAATTTGCAATGCTTCCATTTTCCGCAATAATCAAATCCTTCAACTCCCTATTCCATACACCATCTCTAACCAAATCCCTCACCAAATACTTATTCAAAACCACAAAATCACCCGCCAAAGTTCTTCTCGTATAAATATTGCTCGTTATTGGTTCAAAACATTCATTATTTCCTAAAATCTGACTCGTCGATGCCGTCGGCATTAATGCTACTAATAAACTATTCCTCACACCAAACCTCATAATGTCCCTCCTTAACTCTTCCCATTTCTCTCTCCCCATAAATAATTCCTCCACCCCATACTTTTCCCACTGAAATTCACCCCGCGATAAAGGACTTCCCTCAAAAAATGCATACGCACCCCTAAACCTTTCCAAACCCAATTCCCTCGGCGTAAAATTATATCCACCAATCTCGTACTTAATCTTATCCCTCTCCTCCTCCACTAATTCCTCATGAATATGCGTATCATTTAAAATACTCTCTCGTTCCTCTGCAATCTTACAAGAAGCCCTCAAACAATAATACTGGATTGCCTCAAATACTCTTTTGTTCACAATCTTTGCCTCCTCACTCTCAAACGGAATTCGCAATTTAAACAACATATCAGCCATTCCCTGAACACCGATGCCCAAAGGTCTCAATCTAAAATTACTTCTCGCAGTCTCCGGAACTGGATAATAATTCAAATCAATCACTTTATTCAAATTCCTCACCAACACCTCACATATCTCCTCCAACTTCCCATAATTTATCTCCGGCTCCAAATACTTCACCAAATCCGTATATCCACCAATATGTTTATCCCCAATAAATATCTGAGGAACTGATTTAATGCCAGTTTTACTCACAATTCGACAACTATTTCCATCGCATTCCACGGATTTCAAATTCTTATTGAAATTATTATAAAATTCTTTTCTCTCATTATCATCATCCAACAAAATCTTCTCACAATCTTTCGGTAATAATTCCATTGCTTTGTCACAATAAGGACATCCAGTTTTCGAATATATCTTGACAGGCCCATCTATCTTCTTCTCATCCACCAATTCACCTAATGAAATACTTGCTAAACAACAACAAGCATATTCATTCGCATCTGAATATTCAACTATTTCTGCGCATTGACCGGTTAAAATACGATTAAATACACCAAAATGTCTTTTTTCTTCATTGAAACAAAAGGTATCGGCATTTTTATATTTTGGAAAGATACTTTTTACTTTAATATACTCACATTCCTGCTTGGATATTTCATCATTCAAAATAATTCTTTGCATCATTAGGCCTAATTCCTGAAGTTTTTTAATATAGTATCTTGAAATGGTTAAACAAAATATTGTATCACTTCCTTTTATTCTGCAGTCGCATCCTAATGTGTTCAAAAGTTTTTTAATATTTTTCAAAAATGCAATTGCTCCTGAAGTTATACGCAAGGAATCTTTCAAAACTTTTGCATTTCCATCAAATAATCCGGCGAGCCAGTTAAGGCGAATTTCTTTGGTAAAATAGATGGGTACGGTGTGTAATTCTTGAACATCCCATATTTCAATTTCTGAAATAGTTTTCTTATAAATGGCATTTTTATAATCTCTTCTTATTTGTATCATCTCCATTTGCTCATCGGATAATCCAATAATTCCATTGCATTTTTCTGGATTTTTAACCAGATTTTTACTAAATTTCTCATACTTTTCATAAAATTTATGATGACGACAATAATTGGTTCCTTCTATTTTTTTCAAAGAACATTGTTTAACGTTATTAAATACACCACAAGAATAAAGTCCATTAAAATATGGAAATGTAAATTTATTATTCTCAAATTCTAAAATGGGGAAATCAAATTTTTGCAATTTCATATTTTTCTGTAATTCATGAGCACGAATTTCTTTGATTTTTGATCCATCTTTTACATAAAATTTATGATATGGTGTACATATTAATTCTTCACCGTTGTTAAATTCAATCTTCTGCATTTCTTGATTTTCCCCAGTTTTATTTACTAAAACTTCTGAAAATTCAAAACCATTCCAAATCTCGACTGTTTTGTTCTCCAATTTAAAAATTTGTTCAAAACCATTTTTTGTTAAAACTTCCGTCATTCCATCAACACATAAATTGCTGCTTTTAATTGTTCCAATATTAGACTGATTACTCATTTCATTAATACGATCTTTGAATAGAATATATGGGGTACCGGTTTCAATTTGAGAACTCATAATTTTTTTCCATAATTTACCGATATCAACTACTTCTTTTCCTTTTCCTTCTCTCTCATAATTCTCATATAATTCATCAAATTCCTTACCATATGCATCACTTAATCCCGGACAAGCATCGGGATCAAATAAAGTCCATTTAACGGATTCATCTGGATTTTTAGTGGCATATTCAACTCTTCGCATAAAAATATCGGGAATCATTAATGCGGTAAATAAATCCCTGGTTCTCATTTCATCCGATCCATTATTCTTTCTTAAATCTAAAAAGTCCATTATGTCCGGATGATAAGGTTCTAAATAAATGGCAATTGATCCATTCCTTTTACCAGAATTATGCACAATTCCTAAATTCGCAACAACATAACTAGGAATATCATTTACTGTCAAATCATAAACTGGCCCTTCGTAATCAATTTCCTTTATTTCTTCAATTTTTGTCCAAATGACTCTGCCGAAGATAATATAATTATAGTTCTGGGATTTAAATTCGATTTTTAGAAGGTCTTTTACAATATCAATTTTTGGTATTTTAATGATATATGTATCCCTGTACTCAATTTCATCTTCATCTTTTCCATCTAATTTATATCCATCTGTTAAAATACCTAAACAAAGAAAAAGATATCTTAAATCATATGCTAAATCATGATAGAATGAATGTAAAATTATATCTTTCTCATTGAGTAAATTAATTGTACAAAACCCTCGAATAATATTTTTAATGTTTTCTTTGCTGATATTCATAAATTTTCGCGGAATTCTCTTTATTCCATTCTCATTATAAATATCATCGTATGTTATTTCACTGCTCTTCCATTTTAAAATTTCATTCATATAACTGAATTCAATATTCTTCTCATAAAAATAAGAAACGACAGTATCAACTACACTTTCCTTAATCCCATAAACTATTTTTTCTGTTCCATTTACAGAACCACCAGCTAATAATATTCCATAAATGTAAAAAAACTGACTTGATCCCTCAGTACTGAAAACATCCGGTATCGGAAATCCAACAAAATCACCCTCTTTCAATTGATCTGCATATTTAAATGTTGTAACGCTATTACTTACTGTAAATATCTTATGTTCTTTTGTTACAGAAACTGCATCCATTGCATTTTCTATTTTAATTTTTAAAATCTTTTTTTGAACATGATTTTTATGCACATCACTAACTTTTTTAAATTCACCAGTTACAGTTATAACTTCATCACCTGGAATAATACTCTGAATTTCCTTGAATCCATTTCTTGTAAAAATAATCGTTTCTGGTGTGAAACATTGATTCACATATTTTGCCGTTTCATTATATACCCTTAACATTGGTACAATTCCCTGTCCATGACCATTAGAACTTCTTATATATGCATTTCTTCCACGAATATTATTTACATGAACTCCAATGCCTCCTGCCCATTTGCTTATTTTAGCACAATCTGAAATATTTTTATAAATTCCATCAATGCTATCTTCAGTTCCTAAAAGAAAACAACTTAACAATTGCGGTCTTGGTGTTCCACTATGAAATAAAGTTGGAGTTGCATGACTAAAATATTTCTGACTTAACATACGATAACTACGAAATGCATTTTCTAAGTCAGTTCCATGTAATCCTAGACTTACTCTCATCATCATATACTGTGGTCTTTCAATAATACGATTTCCAATCTTTAATAAATACCCCTTCTGTAATGTCTTAAACCCAAAATAATCTAATAAATAATCTTTCTCATTATCAATCTGCATATCAATTAAATCACCATTATCTTCCACAATTTTCTTCAATTCATCGCTTACCAAAGGAGGATTGTTTGAAAATAATTCGCGCATTGATTCGGAAAATTTTTTAGGAGTTGTTTTATGATTATTACTTATTACTATTCTGGTCGCCAAAATTCCATAATCAGGATGTTCAGTCATCAAGCTAGTACAAATTTGTCCAGTTAATTCATCGAGTTCCGCTGTGGAAACTCCATTATAAATTTGAGAACAAACCCTCTGAGCAACTAAAGTTGGATTTACACTCAGATTATGACTTTTAAATTTAATTCTACGTTGTACTTTGTCGAAATGGACTTCTTCTTTCTGTCCATTACGCTTAATTACATAAATTTCTGAATTTTTGCTTTCTAAATTATTTTGCATATTTATAAAAAATAAAATAAAAATGGTTTTAAATTGAGGGCAGTGGATATCCATAGGAACAACCACTATTTATGTCAAAAATAATTTCTAATGCAGGATCATTGATAACACTTCTATGTTTTCTTAACAATTCTCTATCTGTTGCCATTGTTAATAAGACTTCAAAATCGTTTAAAAGGCAAAATTTTGTATTTTTGTCCAAATATTTACGAGTAAATATGCTGATTAGACTTAGTAAAACATAGATATTTCTGCATGCTTGTAGAAGGATACTAAAAAAGGATGGCATATAATTTTGTCTGTATGGAGTTTCTCCTAGAAGACAAGATGCGTGAATAGCTAATGCCATGTCGATTTGTATAGGTTGAATATCAATTCCGCTTCTTTTTATGGCCGACACTAAGTCAATCCATTCTATTTTAAGAGCTTTAAAAACTGGGTGAGACATTTTATCAATTTCTGGTAAAATTAATTGTGTCCAAAAATCAAAAAATCTCGGAACTTTTCTCCTCACTATATCCATAACCGGTGAACCTTCTTCCACCATTGAATCAATAAATAACTTACTAACCAATTGAATATTCCAAACAATTAATGAGTCAACAACAATATTATTGTTTGTGTAGGATATCAACTTGGCAAATTCAGGAAATTCCATTTCTTTTTTCTTGAAATAGGATGAAGGATTTTTCATAAATTTATTCTCCTCTTCTTTTTGCAGTTTCTCAATTTCATCTTTGTGATCCTGCATTATTTTACAAAATTCTTTTTCTGTTAAAATAACATTATCCTCTTTCTTCTTCCCATTTTTCTTTTTCATTTCTAATTCAGGTTCTTTAATCACTTCTGTCTGAGTTTCCTTCACTGAAAATTCAATCATTTTTGGTACTGTTTTTTTTACAACATTCCTCCAATCATTTCTAAATTCAGTCTGAGTTTCAACCTCAACAGTTACTTTCTCAACTTGTTTCTCAACCACAATTTTCTCAACAATAACTTCTTTTACAACTTCTTTTGGTTTTTGAGATACAGCTTCAATTAATTTAATCTTCATATCCTCAATTTCCTTCGAAAAATTATATATCATCCTTTTTGTTTCTTTACGCATTTTCACATAGTCCCTTCTCACAACGTCATAATTATTTTTCATAAAAGACACTAAATAAGGATCTATTTGAACTGGTAAATAAAAATCAAAGAAAATAGCTCGAATAACCGGGTCTTGTGATGATTCTTTAAAAGAATTTATCGAGTTAGACCGGAGATAATTTAATATGTTATTCATAAGAATATTTAAAAAGTTGAATTCATTGGTATTTTTTTCGATTTCAAAAATGATTTCCTGCATCGAATAAATAAAATGACTTAATAAAAAAGTTGGTTTAGTGAAATTGTAAAGATAAATTGGATGTTTTGGCGATGACATAAAATAAATATTCTTACATTTTGTTACAAAAATCTGAAACCATATTTCCCCTTTTGTTTGATATTCCTTCAATACAATTGATTTAGGAGGTTCTTTTTGGTTAGTTAATGTAATATTATTAATAACGAATGTATCCATTTTTTAGTAATCTAACAAATAACATAAATATACTTCAATTTTTTTTCTATTAAAAGTTTAAATATGAATCTAATTTTTATAATTTCCTTCTTTTTTTTACTTATAATCCTCGCCGCATACCACTCCAAAAATATATTCCAAAATGAAAAATTCCAAATATACGACACTCCCTGTCTAAAAAATCTCGAAAAATCTTGTTACAATGACCCCCAAACCACCGCCAAATGCTGGCAAACCAAAGCATTCCCCTGTCCCAAAGACAACGGATCCTATCAACAATGCACCAATAATTATAAAAGAGATGTTAACATCGCTGACTGTTTAGAAAGATCCTATTATTATAGCTCGAAAGATGAAAGATTGAGCGAAATATGTGTCTATGGAAAAAACGACTCCAACGAACCAAAAGGAAAAAATATTGGAAAAATATATACATCAACGCCAAAACCCCTTAACTTAACCGGAAAAGTTTTTCCATTTGCGGTCCATCCTATACCAAATACAAGTACTCCAAGTATATTTCCAAGAGTCAATGTATGGAGAAATAAAGATTTACCAAATAATTTTCTTGTTTCTCTTTAATTTATTTTTAGAATAAATCCTAAAAATAAAATAACATAAAATATTATGAGCTTCCCCTGCCAATGTCCACCAAAAGTTGGAGAACCTTTTGATTATAAACCCTACCAATGCACTCCCCATACCATCTATATAAACTATCTTGTAGCTCAACTTCTTCTTCAAGCTCCCTACTATAATTACATCAAAACAGGTGTCAAACAAGCCCCATTTTTTAAAGATAAATACCAATATACCATTCCAATCTATACTTTCAAATATTATTCCATCGAACTTAACCATATCCTTCTCAAAACATATACCTACCAACAAATTTTCGACTTCTCTTTAATAGCCTTACAATACCCTTCCCTCGCTTTAGTTCCAAAAGAAATCAAAGACAATTGGGACGATACAGATAAAGAATTTTTTAACAGTATTATTATGCTTCCATTTGTAGAATCATTATATGTATCGATTGCAACTGCAAATGAATTTAGAGCAAAGGGAAAAAAATATACTTATATGGTCAATGTGCCTAAAAATTTAATACCTATTTATAGGAAGGAATATGAAGAAGGGCAAGTATTAACAAAATGTTATACGGGAGATGAGTTAATAACTATTGCAAGAAATGCAAGAATTTTTGTGAATGCTTATTTATTTAGAGGTCAATTTCTCAATTTCAATCCCGAAGGAAATTATTAAGAATCAGATTCATAATCTGTTTCCTCTTCCACCTCCGATTTATAATCAGTTTCCTCTGATTCTTCACCGCTTTCATACTCACTTTCATCTTCCTCACTCGAATAATCTGTTTCTTCTTCTGACATAAATATATAAATAAAAAGATTTACGTAAAATTAACGTGTTTAATTTATTTTATAAAATATGCAATTGAACTGGAAAGAAAGTTTACTTTTAGGTGTAAATACTGGAGTTATTGCTGTAAGCTCTCATATTTTTACATCACTCATTAATCCTGAAAATGCAAATAATTGGCTTCATGTTGGATTGGCCGGAGCATCTGGTTGCCTTCTTGGAGCATATTTATCACATAAAGGTTTTCCTAATTTTGCAATCTCAAATAAAAATTGATAGTTTATTTCACTAATCTTATCAGAATTATCCACTCGGGTCTATGTATGAATCACTGCAGAAAGTATTTGCATTGATTGTGGCCTGTAGGGTTCTATTGAACAATGGCACTAATTTAAATATAAAATCTAATTCCTGTGCTCAAAAAGAGATATGGGAAAAGATTGAATATGAGTGTCTTTGTATTCTCAAATCCAGGAAAAATGATCCCAGACTTTACCAATTCTTCGGAAAATGTAAAAACTGGAAAGAAATTTATTCCTGGTTTGATATCAATTCACCCTACATCAGTCCAATCAATTTGCGACTTAGATACATCGAATTTACTGAAGTTACAAACGCAGTTCTCTGCGATCAAACATTTCAGTCTTGGTTCAGTTTGATTTTTGAACCACCAAAACCCATCATCCTTGAAACTTCCATTCCGGAACAATGCAATTATCAAATAGTTGTATCCGAAGTAATCCAAATGGAACAAATTTCAATTGAATACATAGCTCCACAAATATCAACCACGATAATGGAAGTTATGCAAGAAGCAATCTTGATCGAACCTCTCGAAAGTCTCATCAAGTCTATCGAAAAAGTTAAATACTTATCGAGTAGGATGATAACTTACAATAAAAGTAAGTCAAGATTTCAAAATGTTCCTATGAGTATGAAGAAATATTATTTACTTCGACCTCCTAAGGATCCAACAAAAGTAGAAATGAAGAGAAGACCACGACATATTTGCCAGATAAGATTTCACCTTCACCGTTCTCGCCATTCCAACAATCCAAAAGATTCCAGCAACCGCTGCCGAAAATTTATAAAAAATCTTAAGGATCCAGGCGGCAAAAACCGGGATGAACAGAACAATCAACTACTTTTCTAAAAAAACAAATAAAGTGCGCACTTTTATTCTATTGCTATTTAAAATCCCTTGTGAAGTACAAGAAAAAAAAGTTCTAAGCATTTCTTACTAAAAAGAATATGCAAAAAAAAGTTCTAAGCATTTCTTACTAAAAAGAATATGCAAAAAAAAGTTCTAAGCATTTCTTACTAAAAAGAATATGCAAAAAAAGTTAGTTGGTTTTAGACCGTTACCACAAAACTCATAAATTTTATTCTTATATAAAATAATGAATTTCATTATTTTTCCACATCAACTTTTTGAAAATATAGACAAACTTAAAGATTTCAATAAAATTTATCTCATCGAACACCCAATCTTCTTCGGCTACCGAGATGTTATCATGGACTTCAATAAAAAAAAATTAATCCTACACACCGCCTCAATGTATTATTACCTAGATTATCTTAAAAAAAATCTTAAAGCCAAAATAATTTATAAATCCATTGAAGGAATTAAAAAACAAAATTATGATTTCTTCTCCGATCTCAAAATAAAAGGACCAACCTACTTTTACAACCCAGTCGATCACCTCCTATCCCAACAAATCCACAAATTCGCCAACAAAAATAATGTTCCAATCACCCAATGGGAAACCCCTAACTTTATTACCTCTGAAGAAGAACTCCTTTCTTACTATGAAACTGTCAAACATATGAAACGACCCTTCTTTCAAACCGGATTCTACAAATGGCAACGCGAACGTCTCCATATCCTTATGACCAAAAATGATAAACCCATCGGAGGTCATCTCACATACGATGAAGAAAACCGAAAACCTCTTCCCAAAAATATCTCCATCCCTCAAATCACTTCCCCTCCCTCAAATAAATACCTCAGCAAAGCCATCAAATTCACCAATAATGTTTTCCCAGATAATTGTGGAGAATCTAGCGACTTCTGGTGTCCTATTACATTCCATGAAGCTAAAAAATGGTTGGATCAATTTATTGAACAACGTTTAATCCATTTCGGAACCTATCAAGATGCTATCACAATCCGCCCAAATCCATTCCTCTTTCATTCCGGCATCAGCTCCTCTATCAATATTGGCATTTTGGATCCAATGTATGTAATAAATCGTATTATTGAATATGGTAAAGAACACAAAATTACTATAAATAATATTGAAGGATTTGTGAGACAGGTACTTGGATGGAGGGAATTTAGTCGTTTTACGTATTTATTGATTTATAAAGAAATGACTTCTCCAAACTATTTCAATGCCAATAAAAAAATAACGAAATCATTTTACACTGGAACAACTGGAATGTCAATTCTTGATCATACTATCAAAAAAGCATTCAAAAATGCATATTTGCATCATATCGAACGTCTGATGATAATGGGATGTCTAATGATGATGATCGGCATTGTACCTCAGAATGTTTACCAATGGTTTATGGAATTTTCTATTGATAGTTATGATTGGGTAATGATTAATAACGTATATAGTATGGCTTTATATAGTGATGGAGGTTTGACGACGACAAAGGCGTATGCTGCATCATCAAATTATACGATGGTAAGGACGAGTGATTTTCCGAAGGATGGTTATGAGAAGATATGGGATGCATTATATTGGAATTTTATAGGAGAACATTTGGAAAAAATGCGTAAAATGGGGCGTTTTGGCCCTATTCAGGCAAAGTTTTATGAGAGGAAATCCACGGAAGAAAAAGAAAATTATAAAAAAATTGCAACTGATTTTATCAAATCTCTCTAATTTATAATAAATAAATGTAAAATATTTATTTTGCCAGCACGGAGAATATCGTTTTCTTCTTCAAGTTTGTCATTTTGCTGAATTAAAATAATATTTCTTTTTTCAAATTTGCTCAAATACTCAATTTTTTCCAAATTTTCTTCTTTTTCTTTGGATAAAATCTTAATTTATCTCTTCAATTCACGTATTTCTTTCAAAAAATCAATATGCTCATGATATTTAATATTTGATTTATCCAAAATTTTGAATGTATGTCCATCGAAAATAAATGGAGGAATACTTTCCTTCTTATCATCAAATAAACGATTTTTGGGAGTCCCGAATACATTATTTGGAGTACCGAATACATTTGTTGGGGCTCCGAATAATGGTTTGTTCTCAACATTTTTCCATTCAACTCCGTAAGGTGTTATTTGAGGAACTAATTTTCCATTTCCTGCTAAATTTGGAACATCAAGTAAATTCACATCATTTTCACCTTTCCTCTCTTCCGTCATTTCTTTAATAATTTCTTATAACTTTGACAACTTTTTTAATCAATTTTTTCAATAATCTTGCAATTATTCAATAAAAAAGTAAAAAATAATGCAATAAAATGAATGCAAAATGAATAAATTACACTATCATCAAAAATAATAATACCTAAAAAAACACTATATATTGAATAACATATTTTATACCGAATACTATTATATCTACACCAAAGAGTTTGGACAGTAATATAGATAAGAAGGGAAAATATAAAAACATTATTAAGATCAAAAAAAGAAAGTAATTCTTTGAGGTAATATTTGTGAAAAGCATTTATGGTAAAAACATCACTAAAAATTTCAATAAATGCAATTTTCAAATTCTTATTTTGACAATCAATTACATATTTAACATAAGTGATATCATTTTTAAGAAATTTGTTGGACAAATTATTTAATAGTAAAGTTGCAATCAAAATACAAATTATGCCAAGTGATCTTTGAAATAATTTTACATCAGAATAATTATTTTTGTCATTATCAATTATAATGTACAATATTGTAAATAAAACCAATGTGACAAATAAAAAATTAAAAAGTAAAAATTCAGTGAACTTAAACATTTTTGGTTGGATTAAATGTTTAATAAAAAAAAAAAATTCAATTTTTATAGGGATAAAGAAGTTCTTTCATTCCAGAAGATTCGGCAGCGAATTCATAAGATAATGATTTGAATGCATCATATGCCTCTTTTGATGTCTCCTTAAAATTATATTTCATCCAAGTTATTGTTTCTTTGTCTTTTTTCGATAAAACATGATCGTTAAAATGGTGGATATGATAAATGAATTTCATAAAATAATCTTTTTCTCGCAATTTCATCTCAATTTCAACTCCATCAACATATTTCTCAAACACATAATGCACTCCTTTGTTACCTGGCTGTCTCACCTCCGTAAATCTATAACCATTTAACCCAAACAAATTCGAATATCTTACCAAAGTTTCTTCATCTAATTTATCAACTAAAACAGCGAAGTCAAGGTCAGAATCACCGATTAGGTTCGTACCGGCAGAGAAACTGCTGGCAGGAATGATATTTTTGTTTTGTAGGAATTCGGCAGCATCTTTTTTTGTTTTAGTTTGAATTTTTTTTAATTTTGCATCTTCTGCTTTTCTTCTTCTTAAATAATCACTCGCACCATCATCTCCTCCAACTTCTTCCAACAATTTCCGAAATTCTTGTGCCATCCCGCTTAAACGCTGTTGGCTGGTTAATTTGATTTTTTGTGAATGGAAATGGTTGTTAATTTTGGTAACATGATTTCCAAGTTTTTTCCAATTAATCATTTTAGTTCTTTCCATATTATAATTATAGAAAGTTTTACTATCATTTTCTTACTAATTTAGCCATATTTCCATAAAATATTTTTTATTCATATTTAATATGAATAACAATTTCTCTAACAAAAGTATTCCAAAAAATGCAGCAATTAATCCAAATGCAATTAATACAAATGCAAATAAACTCAATAAAACGATGGAATGGGATATTAACAACATAATTGTTGTTTTCGCAATGTTGTTGATAGCGTGTGGATTAATTCCATTAATTGTAAGAGTTGCAAAAACTCAATCGGCAAAAGATATATCGTATGCAACCCCAATTTTATTCATAATTGCATTCTTTCTTCTTTTGATAGTAAGTGCTCTTAAAAAAATATATGCAGCATTTTTCATCTTTTTGATCGGATTGATTGCATCGATTATTCTTTTAATCCAGAAATATATGCATGATAAAAACACCAATCACCACGAAAGTCGTGAGGATAGAGAAATCGATGATTATAATACAAAGTTTAAATTCCCAGATCCAAGTTTAGATGGAATACAAAATGCTAAATTCAAACCTAAGAAAAACTAAATCCAAATTTCTTCAGTGGTTTTACAACCTCTTCTTCCTCCACCAGTAGAGCAGGAGATTTTGGTGTAACCGGTTCACTACTAAAACCAAATTTCTTCGAAGACTTCTCCCCAACCAATTCATTTTGTTTCAAATTAAATGAAAACTTCTTCTCTGGTACTCCATCAGGCTCCTTACTCGAACTAAAACCAAATTTCTTTAACTTCCGAACTACCACCTCAGTCTCCTCCCCTGCTTCAGATGTCACTGTAAAACCGGCATATTCCGTCAATAAAGTGTCTTCCACCCCACTACTTCTCGGCTTTATCTGTCTCTCCGTCAACAAAGATTCATAACCATGCTTTTTGTAAAATTGCCACTGATCATAAAATAATTTTAATTGCTCCCGAGCCCATTGGAACCATTCTCTATCTCGAAAAACTGGCTTACAATGATATTCCGTTAATTTCCAGTAGGTTGCACCGATAAATTCCATTTTACGATTCTCTTTCATTATTTTTACCTGCCATTCGGTTAAGTCTTTCCCACGTAGGAATAACTCACTGTAAAAATATTTTAAATCTCCATCCTTCTTAAAATTCATAATAACACCACTCTCCATTCCATATGAATCTGTATGTGGTCTATCACCAGCACAATTAATATCATCCAAGTACGACTCCTCATCATCATATTCCGCGATCTTACATTCCAAAAAGTCGCATCTTTCTAAATCACATACTTCTAATTGACCCTGCATTTGAGCCCAATAATAATTAGTGGGTATTTTTTCAATAATTCTTCGAGGAGGACATTTAATTTCTAACATAACACCATCATCTGAAATTCCATCTGGGGATGCACCAAGAAAGAAATTTTCATCCATTGGATGCCGTAAACACCCAAAATCAATCACCTTCTTCCCCATCCGATATTCATATATCGCTCCAGCCACTGGCTCATATTTTGTTCCCCAAACAGTACGAACATTTCCCTTAAATTGCGAAGGTTCGTGACCACACTTCTGTAAAATAACTTCTTTTGGTGATCCAATATAACCAAGCACATTCCCCCAACTACTCGCTGTAATTAGATTTTCACGAAAGATATACCATTCTGGTGATCTCTGTTCCGGTAAAGTCTTATTTATTTCCAACAATTTTTCGAATTGCGACTTAATCTCATCTGGCTTCAAAATAATCCTTCTTAAAGACCTTATCACCTTCCAAATCTGATCCCGCAACTCTTTTTCATATAAAATCCTGAATTTTTCCATAATCTCCTGACTGACTGCCCTATAAAATTCAGTCTCATCTATTTTATGCGTATCCGGATCATAATCATTCAACAAAAAGTCTCTCTCACAAGATTTATTGAAATTATTTAAAATAATTTCATCATAATAGAATTTTAATAAACCCATTTTATACAATATCTATCCCAATTTCTTTAAATTAATTCAATTTTTTAACGCTTTTTTATATTTTCTTCAGAAATAACGTGTTTCTTAAAATTCAACACATAAATAGCACCATATTTTATTGTTGGTTTTTTAATCGATTTTCCTAAAATTCCTTCAACTAGTGTAAAAATAACGCTGCAGTGGGTGAAATAGAAGTGGCATATATCTTTTGAGGTTTTTTCGAGCATTTTTTTTATAACACCACCGTATTTTTTGGAGCGTTCGAATGAGTGACTGCGTTTTTCGCCTTTATCGGAATTCCAGCGATCTAAATTGGTGTCAAAAACAACTTCAGTTTTAATGTTTGGATGATGTTTTTTTAATTTACTGATTATTAATTCGGCAGTATCTCTGCATCTTGGATGTTCAGATGTGTGAAATACTAATTTTTCATATTTATCAGGATTAATATGCTTTCTTATTAATCCTATATTATAATTAGCTTGATCTTCGTACTTTTCCGCATCTAAATATTTAATTCCATCCCGACGCACAATGTGTCCATGTCTCAACACAAAAACCTTATTATCTCCCATATTATATTAAATATTTTTATTCATTTCATTTTCAAGTTCATAAAATCTCTGTATTGTTTTTGGATGATCTGGATGACAAATTTTTGTTATATAATTGTACCAAGCCCCTTGAATTCTTCTACTTGCTCTATTCCTCAAAAAATATTTCAACTTCAGACGTCTTCCATAAACGTATTCAATTATTCTTCCAATCTCCTCTATCCTTTGCAATTTATATTCAAATCCCTCCCTAGTAACATCCTTTAACCCAGGTGATCTTAGTATTCTTTCAAATTCCTTTTTCAATCTTAAAACTTCATCCATCACTTGATTCTTATGGTACTTTAAATCAACATCATCTATTCCTCTAAAATCCATCATTTCCTCAAATACATCCAATCCCACATAATCATATTCCATAAAATCCCTTATCTCCCCAAAATAATTATACCTCTCACTCGGAATCGTAAATTCCTGCATCACTCCAACAATTATTGGTAACAAATAAGAATATTTTAAAAATATTCCATTTTTACAATAGTATTTAATGATGTCACCTAATATAAAATTTCCCCGAAACACTTGACTTTTAAACATTACTATCATCATTCTTCTAAAATCATTTTTAGATATATTTTCAATAATTTTCTCAAAACTTACCCTCTCAATATCCCTAGGATGTCTATACTTTGCCTCCTCATTTACTTTAAACGGATATACGATATCTTCCATATAATCCGGTAAATGATCGATTAATATATCCAAAACAGCAGATATATATTGTGGTTTATCATTCAATTCAATCATTAATTCAAGAAAAT
>Ga0172362_10001531_pt1 | contig 19743 bp, 18 predicted proteins | sample LakKivs1_kivu2a2_FD_114534 | JGI IMG/M metagenome (GOLD analysis project Ga0172362, IMG submission 114534) | Sediment microbial communities from Lake Kivu, Rwanda - Sediment s1_kivu2a2 | ecosystem: Environmental > Aquatic > Freshwater > Lake > Sediment | place: Rwanda: Western Province, Lake... | reverse complement strand
CGCAAGGAGGCAATTCCCATTATTGACCCCGAAACCCTTGAATATGACCTATCTGCCGCCATTAAAAAGGTCTCCATGCAAAAACCCGTTGAGATAGGTATCATTATTAACAAGGACACAATTGACATTGAAAAGGACTACCAGAGTTTTATGCGTTCTGTGCAGAAACTCTATCAGGTACGTCCACTCAAGCTTGAGGAGGGACAGAAAATCCCGGAAGATGTGGACATACTTCTCATCATCTCGCCAAAAAACTTTTCGGAATCCGAGCTCTATGAGATTGACCAGTTTGTCATGCGCGGAGGGAAATTGATATGCCTCGTGGATGCCATTAATATCGACCAGCGCACCCTTCAGGCAACTGTTGACAAACCCAATATCGCAAAAATCCTCGTCAAATATGGCATCCAGGTCAATGATGACCTGATTGAGGATTACCGCTCTCCAGCCATTGCATCCTTTTCTACGGGCTATATGCAGACCATGATTAGATATCCCTTCTGGGTGAGCGTGGAAAAGGACCTTAACAGGGAAAACGCCATCACCAAGCGGCTGACAACCCTTGTTCTCCCCTGGGTCAGCTCCCTTGCGACCACCGACAAGATTCCAGACGGAGTCAAGATAACCACACTTGCATCAACAACGGATGCTGGATACAAAAACTCTGCCCCATTCAACCTGAATCCCTTCAATCGCGAAAGACCTAAAATCACAAAGAGTGACGTTAAAAAATATGCCCTCGCATTCCTTGCAGAGGGTGAATTCCCCAGCGCATACAAGGGGGAACCAATTCCCAAGACGGAATCGCCAACCGCAACAGATAAGGTTAAAGGCGAACCACCAACCTTGAGAGGAACCTCACAGGAGCAAAGAAAGGATAAAAGCGTCAAGACCTCAATTATGGTTGTGGGCAATTCCTTTTTCCCGCGCGAACAGTTTCTCTATGCCACGCGCTCAAACAATAATCTTGCATTTCTTGAGAACACAATTGACAGCATGGCAATCGGGCAGGACTTAATCGGCATCCGCATGCGCGCCTCGGCGACCCGCCCGCTCAATAATGACCTCACTGACTCGCAGAAAACCACCTACAAATGCTTATCCATCCTTGGCGTGCCTATCCTCGTGATTCTCCTCGGCATTATCAGAATCCCGCTCGTCAGGGCAAAACGGCGCTATTATGAAATGATTCTGACCAGAGGTGATAAATAAATGAAACCCAATCACCACAGAGCCACAGAGAGCACAGAGTTTTTTCTAAAATATTAAAGAATTCTCTGTGTCCTCTGTGACTCTGTGGTGAATATTTTTAGTTATTACACAACATTTGGAGAGGGAGACATGAAAGCCAGAAACGTGCTTATTCTTGTCATTATCGCCGCCATCCTTGTGGTGATTGTATTGCTTACGGAAAAACCGTTCCAGGGTCCTTACGGGGAAAAGCAAAAGAGTGCCCGCACCCTGGAGGGCATCAAGAGGGTGCCGATTTTTGAAAAGGTCAAGGCGGAGGATTGTTACCGCATCTTTATCTCCCAGTATGATGGTGCGAGCTCCGCATCGCTATCAAAGGTGAACGGGGTATGGTACACGAATCCAGAGCGCAAATATCCTGCGGCAAAGGCTAATATCGAGCGCCTTTTTGAGACCCTCAAAAAGGCAGGAGAGGGGGAAGTCGTCTCAAAAAATCCCCAGAATCATACCTTGTTCGAGGTGGATAAGGCGTCGGGCACGCGGGTGAAATTTTTCGGCAAGAATGACATCCTCCTTGCAGACGTCTACATTGGAAAGATGGGTGCAAATTACATAGTGCCCACAACTTATGTCCGAGCCGCGGATTCAGATGAGGTTCTTTCCGTGAGTGGCATGATGATGGGACTTTTTCAGGGCAGGGAGGATAACTGGCGTGAGCGGACAATCTTTGAACTGCAACCGGAAAATATCACCGGCTTCATCATCACCCAGCCGGGTCAGCCAAACATCAGGCTTGCGCGTCTCGCCTCCGATGAATGGACCTGTATGTCTCCAAAATCCTTCCCTATCAAAAAGGACGATGGAACACGAATGGCGAATACCTTTGCCCGACTCCGCGCTTCCTCCTTTATCAAGGATTACCCGCAGAAACCGTATGAGGAATATGGCATCGGACCGCAGTCCACCACAATCACCGCCCTGCTGAAGGACGCCTCCTCCACACCCACTCTCTTTATTGGTCACGAAAGCAAGGACCAGCCAAATCAGTATTATGTCCGCGCAGAAGGACAGGAGCAGGTTTATCTGATTTACAAATATATGCGGGACGGATTGGCAAAAACGCTTGCCGAGCTGGAGGCAAAACCCACGCCAACGCCTGTGACTAAACCGACGGACATGAAATCGCTTCAGAAAATCAACGAACAAAAGAAAAAAGAGTTTGAGAAAATGACGGAGGCGGAAAGAAAGGCGGCTGTCCAGAAAAAGTTGGATGAAATCCTGAAGCACCCCGCGCCTAACCCGAAGGCGATTAAAAAAGCCGAGACCATCACATCGTCAACCCTGAAAACAAAATCGCCAGAGAAAAAATAATATTTCTTTTTACCCTATACCACCCAGTGCCCCCCGTGGTTTAATTTTTATGAATCACTGGGAACGCAGGGTAAAAAAAGAATGTAAATAGCCATTTTCAATATTGACACCACATCCTGTGTGATGCTCAAAAAACTTTAAGATAGTGAGATGAATGCAAAATGAGACATGAGACGGTGAAACTTATCGAGACAAAAGACGATGTCCTTAATGCAATTCGCGAGAAGATCGGACAATTTCACTCGCTTGGCATCAGGCGTCTTGGACTCTTTGGATCATTCGTGCGCAGTGAACCATCCACAAAGAGCGATGTAGCTATATTAGTAGAGTTTGAGACAGGGCAAAAAACTTTTGACCATTTCATACAGTTATCTTTTCTGCTTGAAGAAATACTTCATCGTCGTGTGGAGATTGTCACAACCGAATCTCTGAGCCCGTATATTGGACCACACATCCTCAGGGAGGTAGAATATGTCTCTGTCGCCGCTTGAATATCTTCAGCATATTCGAGACGAGACCGAGTATTTGGCTGGGGAGGTCGCCCGACTCACTAAAGAACAGTTTTTGTTGGATGAAACGGCAAAGAAGATTCCTTCGGAATTTCGCGAATAATATCCGGACATTGAATGGCGCTCTATTGCCGGTATGAGAGACAAATTGATTCACAATTATTTTGGTGTGGATTATGAAATAATCTGGGATGTGGCTATAAACAAAGCGCCTGTATTACAAAGGCAGATTGAGATTATACTTAAAGTGGATAGTGGATGACTTCCTATATTATCGGCTTTAATCGGCGTGCATCTGAGGTTTTATGTATTTGAAAGAAATTCAACAATCTCAATATGGGTAGGTATGGCGGTCATGGCGCCGGCGCGGGTGCAGGTGAGTGCGCCTGCGGCATTGGCATGTCTCAGAATCTCTTCCCACTCGCCTTTCGTAATCTCCTGAAGTGTTTTTCCCTCACGACGCTTTTTCGTCAAAGACACAAGCACCGCCGCAATGAATGCATCCCCCGCACCGGTGGTCTCCGCCGCCCTGACTGGAAAACCGGCTGACGACATGCGAAGACTGTGCGTCACAAGTGTGGCGCCATTTGCACCTCGTGAAATGATTATTGCCTTCACACCCATCGCCAGAATTTTCTGAACGGCACCTTCTTCCGTCTCACCTCCAAAGAGGAGCGGGATTTCCTCCTCAGCCATTTTCAAAATGTCAACCGAAGGAAGCACCTCTATCAATCGCTTACGTGCAAGAGCACTTGATTGCCAGGCGTGTGAACGGTAATTAACGTCGAGTGAGGTGAGAAGATTGTTCATGCGGGCAATCTGTAACGCCTTGCGGGTTGCGGCAAGCTTTGCCTTCGTGCTCAAACAAATGATTCCGAAATGAAAAATTACTGAGTTACAAAAGGCATCAGGCGCGAGTTCATCCGGCGTGAGAAACATCTCTGATTGAGGGTCACGGTAAAAAATCACCTCCTTGGTCTGGTCGGACCTCAGGGCGATAAATCCAATAACCGTGCGTTCACCCGCGCGCCGCCTCATCCGGCTGACATCGACCCCCTCTTTAAGCAGGGCATCAATAAGGAACCTGCCGAAAGCGTCATTTGCCACAACGCCCAGGAAGCGGCTGGAGCCACCCATGCGGCAGACGCCGACCGCCACATTTGCCGTCGCCCCGCCGGGGAATTTGTCAAAACTGCGCGTCCCATCCAGCCCCGCATCCCTGTCGGTGGCAATCATGTCCACAATCACCTCGCCCAAGCAGACCACATCCGGCATACATCACCCCTTATTTTTGCAACCGCAGATAAACGCCGATAAACACCGATGAATAAAATACTTTTAAAAATTATGAACAATTCTTTTAATTTCAACCTTGGATTTGCCGAAGTTGATAAGGAGGCACACTTTTAAACCCGTCGCTCGTAAGTAATTCATACATTGAGCCGAATGTATATCATTGATTTCCGAGACCGCTTTTAATTCGACAATGACCTCTTCTTCAACCAAAAAATCTGCGGTATAATCACCCACTACCACATTTTCGTAAATAACTTTGATAGGTTTTTGTTGTTCAACCGTGAGGTTTACCTCTGACAGTTCATACGCCAAGGCGTTTTTATATACCTTTTAGAGAAATCCACATCCAAGCTTATTCCCAACATTACATGCACAATTGATTATTTGCTTTGTTATCGAATCCAGCATGTCTCGTTCATTCTGTGAGTCATGACTGCGTTCATCGGCGGTTACATCCTCATAAACGCAAAAAAATTCAAGTATGCAGTCTCTGGCGTGGCGCAGTGGATTGGATGGTCGGGCGATTGTGCGCCGGTGAAGAATAGTCTCATATCCACCCGTGCATCGCGCCCTGCAAGCGTCAATGCCTGAAGAAAATCCTCAGGTGTGACATTATGTGAGCAGGAGGCAGTTGCGAGTATGCCGCCCGGCGCAAGGAGGCGCATTGCGCGGAGATTGATGTCGCGATATGCGGCAAGGGCGCTTTTGACATCCTTCTTCCTCCGGGCAAATGGCGGCGGGTCCACAACGATGAAATCAAAAATCTCCCCTCTCTCATGAGCCCCCTTCAGAAAGTCAAAGGCATCTGTTTCAAGAAAGCGGCAGTTCTCTGCGAGGGCATTTTTCTCCGCTGACCGGCGAGCCAACACAATTGCGGGCGCTGATGAGTCCACCCCAATGGCGTCCGCCGCGCCATGTGCTACCGAGCAAAGTGCCCATGCGCCCACGTAACAAAAAACATCAAGGACGTGGCGCCCTTTAAAACAGTGCGCGAGCCGTCGCCGGTTTTCAACCATGTCAAGAAAATATCCAGTCTTTTGACCCTCAGCAATATCGACAAGAAGCATCATGCCATTTTCCTCAACCGCAACGGGCGATGTGAGATTCCCGAAAAGAAGTCCTTTCACCGACGGTAGCCCCTCCAGCTCTCGAATCGGCACGTCACTTCGCTCATAAATACAAGAAGGCGACATGACCTTTTTCAGGGCGTTTAGAATGAGAGGGCGACGGTCATCCATGGCTTTTGTTGAAATCTGAATCACCGCCTGAGTGCCATAGATATCAACCACAAGTCCGGGGAGGAAGTCCGCCTCGCTGTGGCAGAGTCGGAAAGACTGTCGCTCATAACTGATTGCGCGGCGGTAATTCAGGGCATCGGTGAGGCGGGCGCTGATGAATTCTGCATCGCATGAAACGGGTTGCCTTGCATAAATTCGTGCGCGGATAAGCGCGGACGGACTGAGCAAGGCATTGCCGAGGAAGCGCCCTCGTGCTGAGAAGACGCTGACCTCGTCACCGCCATGCGTTTCATTTAGTTGAGCCACCTCATTAGAGAAGACCCAGAGGTGTCCACGCTCAACGCGCCGCCCCTCGCCGGACTTCAGAATCAATTGCGGAAAATTTTTCATCATTAATATCGCACACGAGAAATTTTAAGCGACATTACAACACGACATCACCAATCCTCAAATCATTTTTGACAATTCTAATTGTCATGGAAGGGAATGGAGACCGTCTCGGCGATGCTGAATATGCCATCATCATTCAAACGGACGACTCTGATGGTCAGCAGGTTTGTATGAAATTCCAGTTCGCAGAAATGGACGAAACGGATAGGCGGTCCCTGAAACTGGTCCGGAGGATTATGCACAAGGTCAGTTTTGAGTTTTTGCAGGATTCCACCGCCTCCGCCCGATACAATAAACGTCTTGCCGTCTTTTATAAACCGCTCATAAGAGTGGCAATGTCCTGAAAGAAAAAGCATCGCCTTTTTCGACTTCAAAAAGGGTTGAGCAAAATCTTGCCGCCTGCTTTCATTGGGTTCAAATGATTCTCTGTTGGTGAACGGAGGATGATGGCAGGCAACAATAATTGCATGTATGGATGGGGTCATGTCCATCTCCTGCAAAATCTTCTCATACCAGGATTTCTGCCGTTGCACCTCATCCTTGCTCATACCCGAATAGTTGCTGTTCAGCATGATAAAGCCCGCATCCCGGAAAACCCGACTATACCAGCGATGGTCCTTCATGGCAAAAAAACGCAACTGAATATACTTGGTGGCGGTGGCTATGTTTGCAGTGGAAACGCTTTTATAACAATCTTGATTCCCAATGACCGGCAGAACGGGGATGTGTTCTCTCCTGACAGGTTCAAATAGCCGGTCGAAAACAACCCAGTTTTTATTGGATGCCCCGTCATTAGTCATATCGCCAAGGTGCAAAATAAAAGAGGGGTGACGGCGAACAATTTCGGAGACAAGTCTTTTCACCAGTTTATTGTTTGTTTCCTCCCAAAATCCCCAACGGAATGCAATCTCCGTATCACCGATTGCGATAACGAGGGTCGTTGCGGAATCCCTGTCCCGCAAATCACGATAAATGGGAGCAGCCAGGGCGCGAGAGCCGATGCTGAAGGAAAATAAGACACCCAAGAGCACCCATCGGAGCATTTTATGAAAATCGCTGAATAAAAAAAGCATCCCGAAAAAGCCTCTTCTCTCTCATTCACATTACGTCAGAGACTTTTCTAACATGGATAATATTAAAAGCCGGTTAAAAATGCCAAAAAACAATCGCCATGTTTCGATATGGGCGCAGACTCAAATTTGTTTGACGCGCAAGCGATATTGGTAAATAGATTCATCCATACTGTTCAGATAGATAAACCCATGGGCTACACGGCAACGATAATGTTTGGATTGCTCTTCGGTTCCATTGGACTGGGCTATTTTATATACGGAAAGAAACAACGGCAGGGCATTGCCCTGTTTTCCGGAATCGCCTTATGCGCTTTACCTTATATTGTCTCCAATTTGTTACTGATGATTTTTATCGGCATCGCCCTGATGGCTCTGCCCTTCTATATAAAATACTGACGGAACCCATAAACAACCTTCCCGACCGTTTCAAACCACGTCTTCAGGTTCATGTTTTCTGGGGTTTTTTCTTAATCATATCGGGAAGATGGATGAAGGCGATTATGATAATTGCGCAAATGATTGTGGCATAGGCGTAATGGGATGTGTTGTATGTGTAAAGGTCGCCGACTCTGCCGATGAGCACAGCGGTTCGCGCCATAACGGTATAACCGTAAGATGAACCAAAGGTTATCATCAGAAAATAGATGCCAGTCTTTCCGGCAACATTAAGCACGCCACGATGCTCAAGTGAAAAGAAGAAATAACTCAGGACGCAGATAACGCCTCCGACTATCAATAAATTGTTCACCATGGAAGGTTTATCCCACTCAAAGAGAAGAAGTCCTTTATAGTCAAGACAATTAATCGTGCCGTGGAGTTGCCCCACGAGGTCACTGTTTGCGAGACCTGTCATCCGCAAGGCGGCAAATGCACCTATAACAATCGCAAGAGGGAAATTTGAGACCCAGAAGGTCTTTTTATTAAGTCGTAACAAAAACATAACACCAAAGATGCCCGCGCCGAGTCGTATCCATTGTCCGCTATGCGCAGAAGTGAATAACGGCGCAACAAAGTCCCAGAAATTTGGTTTAAGTGTCTGCACAACGGTCAGCACAAACAAACAACCGGCAGAAACCCCGACGTATATATGCTCAGCCAACTTATAAATCGGGCTGTCCTTATAAAGAAAACTCATAATTGCCAGTGTGAAGAAAGCTATAAGCCAGCCACCAATGATATTTACCATTATCTTTCACCCCGATATATTTTTTTCAGAAAGAAGGCAACATTTGCGACAATAATCAGAAGAACCACAAACAAGTGTTCAAAAGACTGAACGGTCATTCCTGTTGTGGCTTTTCCCGGACGCTCGAGGAGCTTTTCATATTCTGCGGCGCCGACCAGACCCGCAAGAAACCCCTTTATTTGCCCCGACTGATAAAATGAATAAAGGTCTGGGGACATTATACCCGTGGCGCCGCAGAGCATCTTAACGTTATAGCGTCGCTGAACCTGTTGAAGCCACTGGCGAATCCCCGGATTGCCAACAGAAAAATTGACCATCAGCGCAATGTCTTTAAAATTTTCTACCCGTTTCATGAGCGGGATTTGCGATACAGGTGTGCCCCTGGCATCCGCAGGGTAGGTTTCGGCGAATGAGGTGCCGAGATGCGTCATCACCACATCACCGCCGGATTTATAGCCAAGATTGACGTAGTCAACCCCATAGGTTTTTATTATTCCTTCTTTCTTAAGCTCGGCGGCAGTTTCATTAAATACCCTGTCAGCGAGTATGCCGCCATCAACCCAGAGAGAGGAGACGATGATTTTAACGTCCTTTTCCATCAGGCGGCGAACGAGCGCCTTATGCATTGGATAAAGTTCCGGAATAACATCCAATGTATAGTCTGCGGTTATATGGACAATCTCACCGGCTTTCAGTCCTTCTATCGCATCGTAGAAACTCTGGGTTTGTCGGGTTACTTTGACCGGCATCGGGATGGTGATTTTATAAAATACCAGCGCAATAACAAGCACCATTAAAAAAATCCAACGCCTGTCAAGTGTCAGTATCTTCTGCAAAAATTTTTCCTGCGTCTGTGCCATGAAGTTATTCCCCGCGCAGATACGAACGTTCAATGCCAAGGATTATTTTGAGACCGACTGCGACGACGCCAATTGTTGCGCCCATAATGATTCCCCGTTGACCTGCGGAGTTGGGAACAATCATAATCCAGTTTGCAAGTTTCGGGAAAATATCAGAGAGAGCCATTCCAATTGGCACGCGACCGAGCATAACTAAAATTGCCGCTGAAAGCATTAATCCAGATTCAATATTTTTGGCGCGAAAGGCGCGAAATGCCGCTGAGGCGATATAAAACGAAAGTAATCCATACATGGTTGCACCAAGCGGGAAATAGGCATTATAAAAAATAAAGGTGAAGACATTATTGCCGAAAACATCGCCTTTTATTGCAAATGCAGTGAAGCCTGCTATTGATGTCACTAAAAAAGATAAGAGCAAAATTACCTTATATTGCCAATCGGGCTTCCGACGGACAATTGCCAGAAGACTTAAGCGAAAGATGTTGGCAACCCCTAACACAATCGCAAAACCGACAATTATTAATGCCCATTGTTCAATCTCATCAGCCACTGCTTTCACTGATGGGTCTTTGAGAAAAAACTTCGCAGTCATAAACACGCCGACAAATGTTGTGATGAAAAATGGGATTTTCCGTTTCATATTGCCCTTCTATAATCGATTTTAAAATATTAACGTAATAAATTTAAGAAATTCCGGACTAAAAACCGCCACACAAATACTGATTATAAAAATCAACAGGAGAAAAATTTTCAGGAAGTCCGCGGCTTTAATTCCTGCGAGCAGAGATGGCTCTTGAGACAGGTAGGCAGATGCGGCATAAAATTCTTCGCCAATGATGGTGTAATCGCAGGCGGCAATAAAAAACGGCAACTGGGCGATTGTTGCCGTGCCGGCGATTTGAATGGAGCCACTGGCAAATCCTGTCTCGGCAAGAATTAAGGATTCTGAATAAAAACTGCCCAGATAAATGTTTGTGGCGGGTTTTTCACGAAGCATAATCCCGCCAACCGCCGCCGTAAATGCAAACTGTTCATCCGTAAGATACCGGACATTGTTTCTATCAAAATACTCGGTCTTCCCGGCAAGGATATAAGATTGACGAACAATCTCCTCGCAAATTGAAAGCACGACAGAGTCTCGCGTGGGAACGACCAGCGGGATTTGGTATTGTGCGGTTTTTTCGGCAACATACGGCAGAATATTCAAACTCGCCAGCGTCTGGATTTCATCAACGCCATCAATGCCTGGGACATAAAGCACGGGTTTGCCCATCTCCGTTGCCCTGCCAATGGCTTCATCAAGGGCTTTTAATCCTGGAATCTGGCGAAAAAATAATTTTTTACCCTTGCGTGCATGACGCAATAACAAAAAAAACATCAGCATAAACGCACAAATATAGAGCAATACACTAAGACGGTCGCTATAAAAAATTGAGTCACTTTTCTCAATGAGATAGTTCCATATTCTCGAAAAAAATGACAACATGCCCTTTACTGAACTCCGTGTTTCCCAAGCCCGACACAAAATCTTTTTTATAGAAATTTGCCTTAGAAATTCCTGAACAATAAAAAACATTTCAACAACAAAATGAGCCTTGCTGAAAAATTTCATGCCCAACGGGTTAATACATAATTGATTCACTGATTGAAATATATATTCACGCCACTGAACAAACTATTAAATATAATGGGAGGTCATAATAGAAAATATTCCGAAGAATAAATGTATAAACCAATCAAGGCAACCTGCTCAATGCGAAAAAATGCCCAAACGCCTTGCTCAAAAAGGAAATTCATCAATAACGCCACGGTGCGAAAAGGCTTCACGCTTATAGAACTTCTGGTCGTGGTCGCAATCATCGCCATCCTTGCTGCTATTGCCATACCTAATTTTCTCGAAGCGCATATCAGGTCGAAGGTGAGCCGCGTCAAAACGGAACTTCGGACACTGGCTGCCGCGATTGAGTCATACACAATTGAAAACAACAAGCCGCCCTATGACGGCGAACCTGGCAGTGAGCATTATGGCTGGGTCAATTCGCAAAAGCAACTGACAACTCCCGTGGCATTCATAACATCGATCCCGGTAGACCAGTTTCAGGACGCCTCATTGAAAACACTAACCCTGCAACCCGGTCATACCTATTTTGTCGACCATCCCGCCGACACGCGTCACTCATATGATTATGGAACTTTTTACTGGCAAATAAAGAACGGCGACCCAGTAATGACGGACAAATGGTATCGCAGTTTCGGAAACAGTCTCTGGACTATCGGAAGTTGCGGTCCTGATAAAACCTTCCGTCCAGCAACCGCTTTTGCTTTCGGTTTCGGCAATCACTACGACCCCACGAACGGCACAATCTCAGAAGGCGACATCTACCGCACACAAGCATACAGCCCGTAAAAAAAACTATCCCTCATTTTATGTTGACACCAGCGGGGGGAAGGATGGATAAAGATTTAATTCGTTGAGTGAAAGGGCTCAACGAATAATGAGTTTTTTACCTTCTGCTTGGTTTGACGAGACTCCGGCGTCTAACTGGGCTGAAGGCAGATTTAATAAAAAATGGAGCGATGCATTATGTCCATTACGCTGGAAAAGAAGAAGGAACTGATTGGGCAGTTCAAACGCCATGAGGGTGATACCGGTTCTCCTGAGGTGCAGGTTGCTATCCTTACGGAACGCATCAATAACCTTACGGAACATTTCAAGGTTCATGCAAAAGACCATCATTCCCGTCGGGGACTCCTGAAGCTTGTTGGAAGACGCAAGAATCTTCTGAACTACTTGCAGAGACTTGATATTGAGCGCTACCGGAAGCTTGTGGTAAGTCTCGGGCTAAGAAAATAGGATTTCGGGGCGGAGTGTTCCGCCTCTTTTAAAATCATCATATAAAAGCGGCCGTTTGGACGTCGCGGAGGAGAACAGGTTTCGGGATTTCGAGGTTGTGCGACCGATTGACGTTGGGATGACCTTCAATATAAAGTCATAAATTTCTCATGGGCGCATAAGCTCTAAATTCCGAAGACCCGTTTCCTCAAAAAAGCGGTGTTTATCCTGTCCTTCTCGCACAATCGGCCGCGGGAAGGATTTTTTTATGAACGACGTCAAACGTTACACAATCCCTTATGGTTCAAGCACATTGACCCTTGAGACCGGACGTCTCGCAAAGCAGGCGCATGGCGCAGTGCTGGCGCAATGGGGCAACACTGTTGTCCTTTCGGCTGTCGTCGTTGACGACAACCCCCCTGAAGACACACAGGATTTTTTTCCACTCACAGTGGACTACAGGGAAAAATTTTACGCCTCCGGACGCATCCCCGGCGGATTTTTTAAACGTGAGGGACGACCGGGGACAAACGAGACCCTGCGCGCCCGCCTGATAGACCGCCCCCTGCGTCCCCTTTTCCCTGAGGGCTTTCGCAACGAAACACAGGTTTTCATCTCCATCCTGTCCATGGACCAGGAACATCCGGCGGAACTGCCCGCGCTTATCGCTTCTTCCGCCGCACTCTATATCTCCAAAATTCCCTTCACCACACCCATCGCGGGCTGTCGCATAGCACATATCGGCGATGAATTCATCTTGAACCCGACATTTCAGGAGATGGAACAATCAGACCTCGACCTTGTTGCGGCGGGAACAAAGGATGCCATCTGCATGGTGGAGTGCGGGGCATCCGAGGTCTCGGAAGAGGTCATGCTTGAGGCACTCAGATTGGCACATGAGGAAAATATCCGTGTGGTGGCGCTTCTTGAGACCATGCGCACTGAATGCGGCGTCCCGAAGATGCCCTTCGAAGCGCCGGAGATAGACCCGGAACTTCTCGCCGCAGTTGAGAAATTATTCCGCCCACGCCTCCCTGAAATCCACAAGACATACGACAAGCAGGCACGGAAGGATATTCAGAAGGCAATAGATGAAGAGGTGCGTGTGGCGCTTGAGGAGACATTTCCGGAACGCGAGGATGAAATCTCGCACTACTGTGAAAATATTTACACCGCCGACCTCCGACGGATGATTGTTGAGGAAAAAATCAGAGCCGATGGACGCAGTCACGAGGAGATACGTCCCATCTCATGCGAAATTGCATCGCTTCCCTGCACGCATGGCTCAGCCATCTTCACACGCGGTCAGACACAGGCACTTGCAACAGTAACACTCGGCACACCTGATGACCGCCAGACCATTGACGACCTGATGGGCGTTTCTGAAAAAGGGTTCATGCTTCACTATAATTTCCCTTCGTACAGCGTTGGGGAGTGCGGGAGACCTGGCGGACCTGGACGACGCGAAATCGGGCACGGCATGCTTGCCGAACGCGCCCTTTATCCCATCCTGCCGGAAAATGAGAAATTCCCTTACACTATCCGCGTCGTCTCCGAAATCATGGAATCCAATGGGTCATCCTCCATGGCATCGGTCTGCGCCGGTACTCTTGCGCTCATGGATTGCGGGGTGCCTATCAAGTCACCGGTGGCAGGCATCGCAATGGGACTCATCAACGAAAATGACAAGGTGGCAATTCTGAGCGACATCATGGGACTGGAAGACCACCTTGGCGACATGGACTTCAAGGTTGCAGGAACGGCGAACGGTATCACTGCGCTCCAGATGGATATTAAAACAACGGGTATCGATTTTGAGATTCTGTCAAATGCGTTAGAACAGGCGAAACGCGGTCGTGAGTTCATACTTGAAAAAATGAAAGAGACAATTGCCGAGCCGCGTCCCGACCTCAAACCCCATGCCCCGCGCATCCAGATTCTTCACATACCCGTGGATAAAATCGGCGAGCTCATCGGTCCCGGAGGTAAGGTGGTCAAGGATATTATCGAAAAAACCGGATGCAAGATAGACATCGAGGACGATGGTTCAGTTTATATTGCCTCCAATGAGGCGCAATCGATGCAGAAGGCGGTTGACATGATTCGCGGCAGGACAGCCGAACCTGAAATCGGGCAGGTTTATATGGGAAAGGTCATACGCGTCACCACATTCGGCGCCTTTGTGGAGATATTGCCCGGAAAGGATGGATTGGTGCATATCTCCGAGCTCGACTTTTCAAGGGTTGAAAAGGTGGAGGATATATGTCGCGAGGGGGACACACTTCTTGTGAAGGTCATCGGGATTGACCCGATTAATGGCAAAATCAGATTGAGCCGTAAAGAGGCAATGAAGGACAGGGGCGAAATCCCGCAGAGAAAATCCCGTCTGCAGGAACCACATCGTCAGGAACGCCGCGAAGAGCCACACCATCAGAAAAAAACGATAACATATCGCTGGGTGCCACCGCATAAGGAAGAAAATGAAGAGGAATAAAGACCGGAAAAATCCGGTGTTAGTGGAAGAAGGCGAAGAAAAAGCGAAGCTATACCATATATATCATAATTTATTGAATTTATGTCCAACATGTGGTCGTATTTCCAATAATGTGTATCAATATGATACAATATACGGTTTCGATGCATCTCAATCTATAAATCTGGTAATATTGAAATTATCTCATCGCCTTTTTTTTCTTTGACACCTGTCACATATTGATGATTATTATACCTTTGTTGATTTAAAAAAAGGCATTTTGTCTTGCTTTTTTAGGTGTCTTCCCTGAAGGAATCACGGGCGTTATGGAGTTTCGTGGCGAGCCTTCTTCTTGGTAGCGCTCGGAGAAAGCCGCTTCCCACCTTTGACTCAATCACGCCCGTGATTTTTTTATTTCAAACGTGGAGTCTTGACGTCTTCATCTCCGCGCCTAAGCAACCTGCAGGGTGAAATGAATGTCAACCGGTTATCAGCTATATTATGGTCAAGGGGTGCGTCAAAAAGCAGACGCCCTCTTTGATGAATGCAAAGAACGGTTTGCACGGGGTGACGCTGAATCTTTTGCCATTGTTGTGCCTTCTCATCGTTTCGCCCTTGAAATAACGAGAAAACTCATTTCTGCCATTCCGGGCGGATGGCAAGAACCTCCCATCTTCCACATCGAATCATTCATTGCACGCTTTCTCCCGCCACATCTCGCAATCAAACAAACCCTTAACACAAACGACATCTCACAAATTTTACGAATGCTCTCCATGGAAGATATTGGGCATCTCAAACCCCTTTTCACAGCTGGCGGCGAGCCATTTCCCAACTTGCTCGCACGGGCAGGAGAACTCATCCTTGACATGAAGAAAGAAGGGATTTCTCCCGACGACCTTGATAAGACATTTAGAGACAGTCATGGGCTTTATCTGATACGGAGGCTCTTCGGGAGGTATGAGAATTTTCTCAAGACAAAGGGATTGCTTGACCAGGGCGACATTTATCGTGAGGCGGCAACCCATGCCTCCCGGACCGCACGCACTGCTTTCCCTCCACTCAAGCATCTTATCATTGATGGTCTTGATGTCTTCCCCGGAATGCTGATTCAATTTTTCAAATCCCTCGGTTGCATCATACCGGAAATGATAGTGCTGGTGGAGTATGAACCCGGACGACCACTCCTGTTCGGACATCTCGAAGAATCGTTCAACCGTCTCACGCAATCTGCCGGCTCTATTCATTTTATTGAGGCAGGGAAGCCAACATGCAAAAAGGAGATTTTCACAAACAGTCTTTATAAAGACATTCATGCAGGCACGAAAGACAACGGTGAGAAATGCGAGTTTCTGCATGTTTATGAACTCCCGAATCATTCTCGCGAGGTGCGCTTCATTGCGCGCCTGATTAAGAATATCGCCACGGATGAGAAAAATCCCGTCCCCCTCTCGGACATCTGCGTCTGCTTTCCCTCCCTTGAGAAATATGCCCCCCTCGTGCAGGAGATTTTCGGCGAGTATGGCATCCCATATAATATCTCGCTCGGGGTTTCTCTCTCCTGTGTACCTGTCATCCGCGCCGTTGAGCTATTCCTCTTGCTGATTGAGCGTGATTTTGAACGAGCCACGTTTTTCCGAGTCCTGAACAATCCATACTTATCATTCACCTCGCTTGTGCCGGAGGATTTGCGCCCGCATGCAGGAATAATGCTTTCACGGCTTAAAGCAGTGCGAGCCTCCGGCGGAATCGAAACATGGATTGGGGCTATACGTGGGGAGGTCGCTGTCCTTTCCCACAAAATCTCACTCATGGAAAGCGGTGAATATGAACCCGATGAGAAGTCAGGTGAGTTTTACGACTTAGAAAGTCTTAAAAACGATTACGATAACTGTCAGAAAATCTTAAGGGTTCTTGAACGGTTACAAAATCTCGCTGACCCATTCACAGGCGAGAACACATACGAATTTTTTGCAGAAGGGTTAAAAACTGCGCTGGACGACCTCCTTTTACGAGAGCGACTCCTTCTGCCGGAGGGAGACGACGCCGATTTCCATATTTATAATCGCGATGTGCGGGTGCTTGAGCATTTTTATGAGACACTCGCACGTGTGGTCTCAATTCATCGCCTCCTTGGAGAAAAAGCATGTCCATTTAAAAATTTCGCACATGAACTGCGGGGTGCCCTCACGGGAGATTCTTTCCATCCAGAGGAGGTCAAGGTTGATGCGGTTCAGGTGCTGGGACGACTGGAGCCGCGCCTCTTTTCCTTCGAATACCTCATCCTCGGAGGATTTCTCGATGGCGAATTCCCTCACGTCAAGCCACCATCGCCATTCATCTCCAAACTTGAACGCATGAAAATTGGACTTCCATCAACGGGTGAATCCTTTGCGGCAGACAGGTTCCTTTTTTACCACTTCGTCCGCCAGACGCGGCGATGCATGATTATCACCCGCCCGGTAAGTAAGGATGAAAACCCACTCCTTCCCTCGCCCATCATTTATGAATTGAAACGACTTGGCATTCCCATTTCAAAACCCGAACCTGATAACCGCGTCTATTCAATGCCTGAATGGCGGACTGCCATCGGAGAGATGAGCCCCTCGCCTGCGCCCTCATGTGATGTCTTCATAAAACCTTCACAACCTTTTTTTTCACACGGCAACTTTTCCGTCTCGCAACTCGAGGAATACGCCCGGTGCCCCTTCCAGTTCTTTGTGAGACGCATCCTGCATCTTAGTGAACCCGCGGCGGAGGAACCAGAGGAGGAAATCACCCCGCTGGAACGAGGCATCGTGCTCCATCGGGCGCTCTGCCGATTTTACAGAGAGCGTGCGGAAATGGGGCACATACCCATCGTGGGCGACGAGGAGACAGCGCATGCGGTGGAGCGCCTTGTTGCCATTGCAAACGAGGAGATGAGCGCCCTGCCTTATGACAATCTCTTCTGGGATTTGGAGCGTGAGCGGTTACTCGGCGACCCTGATGGTGCAGGCAGACCTGGCATCCTGCCTCTTTTCATTGAACATGAGCGCGCCTTCTTTGAACGAAACTCAGGTTATGTCCCATGCTTTTTTGAGATTGCCTTCGGACGGGTGCCTGAAACCCCGCAGGAACGGAAAAAGCAAATGTCTGCTCCGCCTTACATTATTGAGCATCCAGAAGGTCCAATCAGACTCCGCGGCAAGATTGACCGCATCGAAACCAGGGGGGATGCATTTGCCATTGTGGATTACAAGACAGGGTCAAGAGAGATGACAATGAAGGAAATAGAGGATGGGATGAGTCTCCAGTTGCCTGTTTATCTATTGGCGGCGAGTGAATGGCTGAAAAGAGAGAGGAAACGACAACTGTATCCCACCGGCGCCATTTATTACCGCATAAATTCCGAGAAACTCATCAAGCGGGATTCCCCAATTATCCTTTATGACGAGATAAAGGCGCTTAGCGATGTTGCAAAAAGGAACTATTGCGAAACATACGAAGAATTGGAAGCCCTTCTTGAGCAGACAAAGGAGCATATCCGTAATTATGTTACAAACATTCGTGAAGGCAAATTTCCCATTGGAGAAATTGACCGCTCATGTGGCTGGTGTGCCTTTGCATCCGCCTGTCGCAAGGCATCACTGAGCGCTCACCCCACCGAAACACCTCTTCCCGAATAAAACCCACTGCGGTTCTTTGTTCAAATATTTATAATTTTTCATCTTTAGCACGCTCTTCATCGGCTTCTTTCTCAATCTGGGACTCTACCTCAAGGGGATAAACGATGTTACGGGTCTGCGTGCGAAAAATGGCACGAAAACAGTAAACGCAAAGCCCGATAATTGCGCTCCAGGAAACTATCATGAATATCCAACCAGAAAGTTTCATTTCTCTATACCCCTTTCATTGAATCGTCGCTTCCATGCAATGCTTATCAGGAAACAAACGAACAGAAAAAATAATAGCAGGGCAAGTCGCAAAATCAAAACCTCTTTCCACCTCTCCCCGTAACTCTTCATAAGGACAAAGCCCTTGAAATTGTCCGCAAGAAAGTAAATCAGGATGATGCAAATGTAAAGAGGCGTGATGAACTTGATGATAAGTCGGAAGAAATTCGGGATGCGAATATCGGCACCTTTGTGGAGTTCCTCCCAGCCGCGGTCTATGCCGAATATCCACCCGAAATAAATCACCTCAATCAGACCGAAAAGGACAAGCAGAATTGTCCCGCCCCAGAAATCCATCTCGTCAAGAAAGCCCCTCGCAAGTCCAAAGATGGCGAACTGTGAAAAGATGAAGCATACAAGTCCACTGAAAAGTATGGAGCGGCGGCGGTTGTAACGAAATTCATCCTCAAGAAATGAGACAGCGGGCTGAAGAATGGAAATGGAGGATGTCAGTCCTGCAAGAAAAAGCAGTATGAACCACAAAAAGCAGAAAAATGAACCGCCGGGCATATGGGCAAAAATAAGCGGCATGGTGACAAATCCAAGATTGAAAGTCCCTCCCTTTGCAATATCAACCGCTTGCGTGGCGCCATAAAAAACAACCGCCGCCGGAATTACAACGCTCCCCCCGATGATGACCTCCATGAATTCATTAGCGGCGGAGGCGGAAAGGCTTGAAAGTGCCACGTCATCCTTCGGCTTGAGATAACTTGCGTAGGTCAGGATGACGCCGATGCCAACGCTGAGTGTGAAAAATATCTGACCGGCGGCAACCAGCCAGACCTTTGGCTCCCCGAGCCGTTTGAAATCCGGGTTCCACATGAAGCCCAAGCCGTTTAAAACATTCCAGTCGGGATGCACCGGGTCGGGCGTGCCAAGAGTGAGAACGCGCGCCGTCAGAATCACCCCAATTATCGCAAGGAGTGGCATTGCAATTTTATTCACCATCTCAATCCCTTTGGAAATCCCAAGATAAAGAATCCCGAAATTGGTGACAAATGTGATGATGAAAATCACATACATCGGTGTGATTGTGGGAAACATATCATTGGGCGCTATGCCCCGATATCCATCAAAGAAAAGCAGAACCTGCTGCTTTTGCGAGGCAGAAACCAGCACGCCTGTGAGGGAATAAAAGGCATATCCGAGTGTCCATGACTCAATGACAACGTAATAAAAAAAGATGAGCAAAGGACCGAAAATGCCGATGGCGCCAAGGTATTTCGCCGCCGGTCTGCGCCGCCCGCCGACGGCGTCCAAAATTCCAGGCGCACTCCCGTGAGAAAATTGCCCACCATAGCGCCCCATTGCCCACTCCACCCAGCACAAGGGAATCCCGAGGAGGATAAGTGCGATAAAATAAGGGATAAGAAACGCCCCGCCGCCAT
>Ga0172362_10001528_pt1 | contig 19765 bp, 18 predicted proteins | sample LakKivs1_kivu2a2_FD_114534 | JGI IMG/M metagenome (GOLD analysis project Ga0172362, IMG submission 114534) | Sediment microbial communities from Lake Kivu, Rwanda - Sediment s1_kivu2a2 | ecosystem: Environmental > Aquatic > Freshwater > Lake > Sediment | place: Rwanda: Western Province, Lake... | reverse complement strand
TGTGACATCCTCTGTCGGCTAAAGCCGACAGCGTCCTAATGATGCAACTCTTGATTTTCTATGTAGTTGTATGCCCTCTCAAAATCGCTTCCACATCCATCACAAAAATATCCTTTATTCCAAAAACTCCCTCTTGGATATCTCAATCTCAATTCTGGACAGATTCTAAAGAGAATGTAAGCTGATAGCCCCTTAACAATCTGCATTAATTGAGCATCAGATAATGTTCTTGGGCAATCTGCAATCAAATGAACATGCTCATCAAGAACTTTTATTATCAAAATTCCAATTTTGTGTTTTTTGCAGGCTTCTTCTATTGCTACTCTGCAAAAAACTTTTATCTTGTCTTTCTGCATCATTTTATACCTGTATTTAGTTGTTATCTGGATTGTTTTCAGGTTGTTTCCAACAGATGTTGAATAGTGTTTATAAGTTTCCATTTTACCTCCGAAAGATTTATTTAGAAAGAAAGCTACAGCTAAGTGTTGCTTTCAGTGGGCTAACATCAAGCTCACTCTTCATAATCAAATTAGAAATAAATAATTAGCGCAATTCATCTGTCAGTTAAAACAGACAGATTTCTTGCGAAGATTTAAAAAAACAATTACAGGAAGAGCTCCTTCTCAGACAACCAACGTTTCTGTCACACTCATAGGAACCGACCCTGTTTCAATAGTCGTTTGGAATCAGACATTAGTTGACACAGAAGTTGACCCTACAATAGGAAACACTCAAAACATAACTTTCAATGTAACAGTTTATGATGTAAATGGAGCTGGTGATATAAACGCTTCAAGTGTAAAAGCATGGGCATCTAAGACAGACGAGGCAACCCGCTCTAACACAACCGGCTGCACCGAAAACAGCGGAGAAGATACCTCTAACTCAAAGAACTTTTCCTGCACAATAACAATGTGGTATTGGGATGCTCCAGGAGCATGGACAATAAATGTAAGTGCTTCAGACATAGGAAACCTATCCACAAACTCAACTAACCATTATAATTTCTCATATGACCAGCTCCAATCTATTGATATATCCCCTTCCGAGGTTTTCTGGAATAGTGTAGCTATAGGCTCTGAAAATAACACGGCTGGAAATAACACCATAATAAACAACTCCGGGAACTATAATATAACAGGCAATCTTCAAGTAAATGCAACTAACTTGTATAATGGGGCAAATTTCTTGGATGTAGGGAATATATCTGTTGGGCTTGACACAGGCTCTGAATGCAACGGCACTGTAATGGTTAATGCAGAAAATACAGGCATAACTGGAGCAGTATTAGAAAAAGGCAACCTATCAGAAGGAAATGCCAATGAAACAATATATTATTGTATAACTCTTGTTCCAACAACAATCCCATCTGGAACTTATGATACAACAACAGAAGGAGCTTGGACAATAAGAATATCTTAAAATGGAAAATAAAAAAATATTTGGCGCAGGAACAATAATACTAGCGGTATTAATGTTATCCACAGTAATGGCATTTGGAGTAAGTTCTCCTTACTGGAAAGGAAATCCTCTGCAAATATCGCCTGGCGAAACTAAGGTTGTGAAAATAACCTACCAGAATATAGGGGATGATGCTTTAGATTTAACAGTAAGGGCAGAAATAACCAAAGGAAGCGAAATAGCCTCATTAAACAAGCAAGATTACCTAGTTAGGGCAGGAACAAAAGACACAACAGTAGAAGTCACTGTTTCAATGCCTTCAAGTGCTACAGCAGGTTCAAAATACCAGGTTACACTTACTTCTTCATCAGTAACGCCTGGAGCAGAAGGAGGAGTTTCTCTTGGAGTGGGGATGGACACGACATTTGACGTTGAAGTAGTACCAGCAACAGAAGAAGAATTGGCACAAGAAACCGATTATAGCGGCATAGTAATATTTGTCTGCCTGGCTATCATCATAATATCAATAGTGTTGATTGTAGTAATAAAGAAAAGAAGGTAAAGGAAACTGTAAAGTAAACCTTATAACTTTACATCATGCTACGCAATAAAGTGAAGCAGAATCATAAATTTCTGGTTTCTAAAGATTAAACCTGTATTCCTTCTATATTGTTGATGAAAACAAAGGAAGGGCAGGGGAATTGTAAGGTTAAGTTAGGAACTTGACTTTACAGAAACACTAATTTTAAATAACTGTTTTTCTTTTATCTGACATGAAAAGAGGCATTTTCATTGTTATTTTAATTTTAAGCATGTTAAATGTAGCTGCAATAAATGTAATCACAGGAGACTCTGTGACAGGAAAAGCAACTTCACATCAAACAAATATTTCTATAACTATTTATGCAACTCCTGCGAATATTACTATAATCAGCCCTGAAAACAAGACTTATATTAATTCTTCATTAATTTTGAACTATTCTTCTAATGGATTAGCAACTTGGTACAGCGTTGATGGCTCTGCAAATTCAACGCTCTCTTCTCCTACTACTCTCTCTGTATCTGAAGGCTCTCACACACTTTATATCTATTCAAATAATTCTGACAACAATGTATCCTCCTCTTCAGTAGACTTCTACATCAACACCTCGCTTTTAACAATAATTTATGATGAATACAAGGGCTCTTACAAAGGCTCCTCAACAGATTTCAACCAATATTCTTACGAAGAACTCCAGGAAATGGCTGTAACCTTAGAAAACACCGAATATGGAAAAATACAGTTCAATGAAATAATTAATATAACAGATGATTCTAACTTTAGCGATAAGATAGTTGATATCGACTCTAACACAAACATTTCTTCCAACAGGATAGAGCTCTCTCCCTCAAGCCTTCCCAATTTTAACAAACCTTCTACACTTTGGCTTTACAATCTAGCTTACAGCAATCCAAGAGTATTAAAGGACGGGCAGAACTGCACTTCCTGTAAAATTGAAAGCTACTCTGGAGGGATTTTAAAATTCAATGCTACTGGATTTTCAGTTTATTCTGCAGGTGAAAATCCAACAGCCACTCCTGAAACTCCTTCTCCAGGAGGAGGCGGAGGTTCAATTATTCCGATTGTAGAATTAGAATATCCTTTTCCAACAGAGCTTTACATAAGAACAGATACAATAACCCTCACCATAAGACAAGGAGATACAGAAATACAGGAAATATACATGAATAATCAAGGGCAAAAAGTAATAAGCGTAAGGGTTTATGCCCTGAACATTACAGAGTATGTAATAATTAATGAAACAGAGTTTACACTAGAGCCTAACCTGTCCAAAGAAATCCTCTTAGAATTTTTAATTCCAGAAAACCTTCTTCCAGATATTTATGTTGGAAAAATAGTCATTGAAACAGAAGGCGGCATAAAGGAGATTCCGATAACTCTAAACGTTATAAGCAGAAAACCGGACTTCGAAGTTACAACAAAAATCCCTCCTAAGTTTTTAGAGACGAAGCCAGGAAAAGAAATAGAAGGGATAATAACAATAAACAACTTTAAAAAAACAGGGAATATTCCAATAACTATTGAATACGGAATAATGGATGTATATGGAAACGTGATAATAGAACTAACAGAAAATTATGAAATTGAAGATTTCCTTGAACTCTACAAAAAAATTAAACTCGCCGAAGACCTTCCTCCAGGAAACTACTTTTTTTATGCAAAAGTTCATTATGGAGAACTATCTTACAGCTCTACTTCCTGGTTTTACGTTAAAAGAGGCTCCCCCCTTCTTTATGTTATAGTTATCTCTGTAACAACAGGGGCAATAGTCCTGTATTTCTTGTTCAGGAAAAAACCAGCAAAAAAACATTTGAAGAAAAGATAGTTTTCTAGTAATCAATTCAAATAGATTATTGTAGAGTAATAAAGATTATAAATCTTCTAAAGATTATAAATAAAAATGAACCGCATCAAAAACTTCTGGCACCTCAGCCTTACATTAGCAAAAACAGGGTTCAAGCTGAGAAACGAAGGCTCTTATCTTGGCGTCTTTTGGTATTTATTAAACCCTTTATTATTGTTTCTTCTTCTTTTGCTAGTTTTTTCAGACAGGCTGGGAAGCAGCATTCCAAGTTATCCGTTGTATATGCTGCTTGGAATAATTATCTTCAATTTCTTCCAGCAGTCAACAACAGAATCAACAAAAACAATTGCAAGAGAATATGGGGGAATTATAAAATCAATAAATTTCCCAAGAGAATCCCTAATATGCTCTGTTGTAATAAAAAATATCTTTTCTCACTTGCTTGAAATAATTTTATTTATTGTTTTTATTTTAATTTTTAAGGGCTCTTTAATAGGATTGGTTTTTTATCCGATAATCTTAATTTTCTTCTGTATTTTTATTTTTGGAGCATGTTTAATCCTGTCTTCCTTGACAGTTTATTTTGTAGATTTAGAAAACATATGGGCTTTCGTTTCAAGGTTAATATGGCTTGGAACTCCTATTTTTTATGCTATTGGCGGGCAGACAAGATTATTTTACATAAATCTCCTAAATCCGTTATACTATTTTATTACAATTGCAAGAGAAATAATAATTTATTCAAAAATGCCGGAATTATGGATGATTCTGGGGGCGTTAGGTTACAGCCTGTTATTCCTTTTAGCCGGAATGTTGATTTTCAATAAATTAAAAGTTAGATTTGCCGAGATGATATAATGGAAAAAGAAAACAAGAAAAACAACAAAAGGATAGTAGCAGAAAATATTTCAAAAATTTTTAAAATAGGCTTTAAGAAAAACCAGAGTGCTTTAGCTAGACTTATAGGTTTATTTTCAGGAAAAGAGCCAAAGAAAACTATCCGAGCTTTAAGCAATATATCTTTCACAGCAGAGAAAGGAGAAATTCTTGGCATTATAGGAGAAAACGGCTCTGGAAAAAGCACTCTTTTAAGGACAATCGCAGGAATTTACAGACAAAACGAAGGCAAGATAATAACAAATGGAAAAATAATTTCTATAATTAATCTTAACATAGGATTTCATAACAGGCTAATAATGAAAGATAATATTCTCTTAGTGAGTTCGTTTTTTGGATTATCTCAAAAACAAATTGAACAAAAGTTTAATTCAATTGTTAAATTTGCAGAGCTCGAGCCTTTTATCAATACAAAAATTTACCAGTTCTCAGAAGGAATGAAAGCTAGGCTTGCTTTTTCAATAGCGGTTCATTGCGGACCCAAAATCCTATTATTAGATGAAGTTTTTGAAGTCGGAGACGAGGAGTTCAGGAAAAAAAGCGCAGAAAAAATAAAAGAGTTAGTTAAAGAAGGCGTAACAGTTATTCTAGTCAGCCATAATCTTAACATGATTGAAAAATACTGCGATAGGGTTATTTGGCTCGAGCAAGGGAAAATTAAAAGAGAGGGAAAAGCAAAAGAGATTATACAAGAATATACTAGAATAAAAAAAGACTAAAATAAAGAACTATAAAAGATAGTTTATAGGGCTGGACTTTTTAGAAAGTCTTCAAAATATCTGTAAAAAAAGTTTCTTTTAAGTAAGAGATAAAATCCTGGATTAATTTTTTTTATTAGCCTTCCAATCTTACCGAGACGACTATTAAATGCAAAATAGGCCTGCTGGGATTTATGTTTTTTCTCTAGATGTCTAGTGTAACTATAAATCTGCTTTCTACTCCATATTTTACCTTGATGGATGTTTCTTAAATCAATCATATCTGCCCTGTCAAGATTATTTTTCCATTCTTTGTAAAAATAATTCTTAACAATCCAGGGCTTATCTTTTGAAGGGAAATGAAGCATTATCCCATTTATTTTATCTGGAGGTATAAGCCATTTGTTACCTTCATTAATCAAAAAAATATTGTATGCTGGAGGCAATTCTTTCCAATTATAAAAAATTAAATTAAAAGTAATAGGGTCACCAAAAGAAGTTATGGGATAATATTTTTTAAAAGTTCCTTTAAGCTGATTGAAAGTATCCTCTTTTATTAAACTAGTATCAAAAGCAAAGAATCCGGCAGCAAATGCAGGATGGTCAAGATCACACTCTGAAGCTAATTGCTCAATCAGCTTTTTTCTCTCCTTTTCATCCAATTTCCTTTCCATCGCCTCTTTCTCATTGATTATATGCTGCCCCATTGTACCACTAAGGTCACGGACAGACCAAAATCCTTTCAAAGAGCAAAGCGCATCAAAATTGGCTCTTACGATAACATCTGCATCAGAGTACACGATAACATCCCATTTATTGAACTGCTTTGTGAAAAGATAGAATTTAGTTGCGAAGATAGACTTTACATCTTTAGAATACTTTTTATAGAGGGCCTTGCACCTTTTAATAAGTATTCCCTTATCTTTAAACCATTTCAGCTTTTTTTCAGGAACCTCATGTGCAAGCAGCATGTAATCTCCTTTCCATCCGGCGTTCCAGTATACAGAAGAAAAAAGCTGCTTTGCCTGCTCAAGGTAATTTTCATCTGCTAACGTAACAAACAAGCTTCTTTTCATTTTTTTATCCATCCATAAAATGAACCTACCCTCCAACCAAGACCAGTGACAGAATCGTATCTGAAATTTTTATGCATGGTTAACAATTCTAAGAAAATACCACAAAGATAAGTAAAGTGGTTGATAATATCCTGTTTCATAAAAATATCTTTTTGAAATGCATGCATTCTCTTAATTTTCTGGTTCCATGCACCTTTTTTAAATAATTTCTTAAATACTTTTAAAGCAGTGTCTGGATGGTAGTGTGAAACATAAATCTTTTTAAAATCTATAAAGTATCCTTTAGCTCTTAATCTTATCTCAAGCTCGGTGTCCTCTCCATAAACCATGTCCGGATTGGTGTAACCTATTTCCTTAAAAATTTCTTTTTTTAAGGCAAAATTTGCTGTGTCTAGCAGGCCTATTTTTTTATCTTTAATTCTTAGGTTTATCAGCTTTTCTTCCTCTTCCTGAATCTTTTTTGTCCAGTAATTAATTATAACTGGTTTTTTGAGTCCCTGTACTGATGCCTGGTTTTTTTTAATTATCGGCTCAATCATTTCCCTTATCCAATTTTCAGGAACAATGCAGTCAGAGTCAGTCATTAAAACTATCTCGCCTTTAGCATTCTTTCCCCCCTTTAATCTTGCAGCCCCCCTCGTCTGTTTAGATTCAAATAAATATCTTACTCTATTGTTTCTTTTCTGAAAATCTTCAATTATTTCTTTTGTTCTGTCAGTAGAATTATCGTCTACAACAATAACCTCATAATTCTTGTAGGTTTGTTTTAAAACCGAGTCTAAACATTGTTTCAGGGTTTTTTCCCCGTTATATACAGGAATTAATATAGAAACTGGTGGTTCTTTTGATTTTTTCATTTTACCCCCTCCAATTCTTGATTGTATTTCTTAACTATTTTCCCCCATTCATATTTTGATTCTGCCAGTTTTCTTGCATTTCTCCTTATTATATAGCTGTTCTTAGGATTGTTAAAAATATCTTTTATTATTTTGGCAAATACTTGAGGCGTATCTGCTATATAGATATCTCTTTTATCTTTATAGTCAATTCCTTCTGCTCCTTTTCTTGTTGACACAACAGGAACTCCTGAAGAAAACGCAGTCAGTATCTTTAATCTTGTCCCCCCTCCATTAAGTAGAGGGCATATAAAAACTGAATTTTTAAAATAATGCCTTATATCCCTTACATATCCAAAAAACTTAACATTTTTTAATGTTCTCTCATTCTTAAAATCTTTCAGGTTATATTTTCCGATTATGTTTACTTTGATGTTAAGAGGAAGGAGAGAATAGATTTCTTTTAAAAAATATTTAATGCCCTCGCGATTAGGTAAATATGTCAGGTCTCCAACAAAAAGCAAAGAAGATGGCTTGCTGTAAGGAACTTCTCTGAAATATTCTGTATCAACTCCATTTTGCACTATGAGTATCTTCTTATACCCTAAATTTTCCAGCCTTTTTTTATCCGCCTGTGAGCAGCAAATAGCAACATCAAACTTATTAGCTAACTCTTTTTCGTATTTTCTTATTAATTTTAGCTCTTTCGGATTATTTTTCATATAACTATGCACATTATGGAAGTCTAGAATCTTTATGGCATTGGTATTTATATTATTTAGAGCATAACCCAAATAAGAGTGTTCTACTTGGATATAATCAAACTTTTTATGATTCAAAATTTTTTTTAAAGCTTTGTTTAAACAAAATCTCTGATAATTGTAATTAATCAATAACTTAGATTTGAACAGGGGAAAGGCTCTTTCCAATTTAAAATACATTGCTTTAGTAAAATAGCGTAAAAATCCCTTATTTCTTAAAAAATCCTCTACAAAACAGGGGGCTATGATGACATTACATAACTTTTTTAGGGCGACTGGAATAGGATACCCCCTTTTATTTAGAAGAGCCAACAAAGTTACATCATAGTATCTTGACAATTCTTTCAGTAGATAAAATACCCTGATATTTCCTCCATGAGACAAATGGTAAGGGATTTCGTTATATACTACTAAAATCGATTTCATTTTTATTTCTTATTTTTATCCTTTAATTTTTTTAATTTAAAATATAATTTTGGAAACTTGTCATACAAAAGAATTCCCGCCCGCCCAATCTGATAATCTAAAAAATGAATCCAATTTGGAAAATAAAAAATAGACCTTATTTTTAAATAACGGGAATAATTTCTTATTTCAGACTTGGTAAATTTTTGGCGTGGAGGCTGAATTTCATCTGGATTAATTTTATCTGCTTTCTCCAGATTATATTTCCACTCATTATAAAACCTACTACTTAAAAACCATGGTATGTCTTTTCCATCTAAATGAAGAATTACGGCCTTCATCTTCCTTGAATTTAAAAACTTAAAATCCCTCATATCAAAGTTATAAACAATAGGAAGCTCTTCCCATTTTTTATAAAAAAATAAGTTAAAAATTGGTTGATCAATCCCCCAAGGCTTCGCTAACTTTTTATATTCCTCATACAAGTTTTTCAATCTTAAAAATGTGCCTTTTTCTATTATATCTGTATCAAAAGCCATTACCCCTGACTTAAATGCTCTTGAATTAATATTATATTTCCTTTTAAATTTATTAAAATTCTCTTTATTCATCTGAAAAGGTGGAATAAACTGATCTATTAATTTATCCACAATAAGGTCATCTAAAACTGCTGCAAACCCCCCTATTTCTGTTAATTCATCTAGAGAGGCCCTTACAATCATATCTGCATCTAAATAAACAATATTTTTCCATTTCTTAAATTCTCGAGTGAACATATAAAACTTGCATAATATCACCGGTTTGAGGGGTCTCGTCATCTCAACCAAAGGCTTGCATTTTTTTATTAAAATTCCTTTGTCTCTGAACCACTTTAATTTTTTTTCAGGAACTTCGTGCGCAAGCAACATGTAGTCCCCTTTCCATCCTGCATTCCAATATACCGAAGAAAAAAGCTGCTTTGCCTGTTCTATATAATTTTCATCTGCAAGTGTTACAAGAAGATTTTTCTTATTTTTATTGTCCATTTCATATTTTATTATTTATTTCTTCTCTTATTTTTCTAATAAAAATCTTAACATCAAACTTCTTAGCTTGTTTTATGCAATTTTTTTTATACTTTTTCGGATTTTTCTCAAGTTCTTTGCTCATTTTTTTTATTTTTTCTGCTAACTTTTCTTCATTAATATTGTCTATTAATTTTCCTGTCACATTATTAATAACTGTTTCTTTATACCCCCCTTCATTTGCAGCTATAACTGGCTTTCCAGAAGCCATTGCCTCTACAACAGTCATTCCAAAATCTTCATCCATTGCAGTTGCAATCAAACCTTTGCAATTTGCATATAACGCTCTTAGTTCTTCATCATCAACCCAGCTTAAAATTTCAACGTTTTTTGGTTTTATTTTTCTAAGATAATCTGCATATTGAAGGAAGTGCCTTGATTTTTCATAACTTCCGACTATAACAATTTTCTCTTCTGGCAGCTTGGAAAAAGCCTTGACTTGAAGGTCAACTCTTTTCGCTGCAAGAAGCCTATTAACAGACAACCAATAACTTCCTTTTTTGCATTTAAATTTTGAAGTTTCAACAGGAGGATTAATTACTTTTGCTTCTTTATTCAAGAATTTCTTAACTCTGTTTTTTGTATTATTAGAGTTACATACAATTTTCCCAACATGATTTACATATTTTTTGTTTAAATGCCTGTTATAATAAACCCATATATCAAAAAAATGCCTTAAAGGAAAAGGCACTATGTCATTCCTTACATATTCATAAGCATCCCAGATTTCCCTTATCGGAGAATGAACATACCATAAATTCGGCTTGTTATTGAAAGCAGCAGACATTGCCCAGTCTCCTGCTATAATATAAAAATCATATCCTCTCAACTTTAATCTCCTAAACTTCAAAAGAGCAAGTTGCTGCCTGAAAGGAGCATTTAAAGGAATCTTTCCAATTGAGTAAACTCTTGATATAACATCAGGAAATCCCATTTTCTTAATCTTTTCTTTATCAATATTTGTTGTATAAACATCTGCACTTAATTCTCTTGCCAAAGTAAGTGTAACTATCTCTGCTCCTCCAATATTATCCAGGTAGTTGTGAAGTATGGCTGTTTTCATTGGTACAATCTCCCCCATTCATTTGAATGGATAGCTGTCATGTTGGCTGTTTTGCTTATTAGACTCTCTGGATTCGGAATCCCGAGTTTTTCATCTTTTATTTTTTCATAATTTTCTTCTATCTTATAATCCTGCTCTGATATAAGGATAAGCGTTTTATTTTTCTTTGTGTAAAAAATATCCTGATATTCTTCTATTACATAGTTATTTGAAATCACATTGTAGTCATTTTTATTTGCCCATTCTATTAATTCAAAGCCCTCTTCTGGAATATATCTTATATCGCTTCTTATGTCGTAGAAAGGAGTTCCATAAAAATTTGTCTTATATATGAAAATAGAAGGATAAATGAAAGTCCCAAAGACAATTAGAATTATGATTATTGAATATAAAAGATATTTTCTTTTTATCTTGCCATAAATTATAAAAAAACCGTATGAAGCTATTATCGATAAAGGAAAAATAAGAAATTCTAAAATTCTTAGAGCATCGAAAGGAATGATGTAAAGAGTTTTTACATTTAGAATATAATAATAAACGATGGCTAATAAAAGGAATATTAAATAGAAGATTGCAATTTTCAAGAGTTTTTCAATTTTTTCATCATTTGTTGAAAAAAATCCTACAAGTATGAATAATAAGATAATTACAGGATTTATGAATGCTTGAATTGGGTAGCTGAAACTTGTTAGTTTTATTGACAAGATGGCAAGTATAAGCAAGATAACCCCTATTATAATAGCATATCTGGCATTTTTTATCTTTTCAAGATTAATTTTTTTTGTAAATAATGCCAAAACTAAAAAAAGAATTAACAATACTATTATTGCGGGTTTTAAGATATCAAAAATAATTTCAAATGCAAAATTAAAGACAAATACCCAATATAAAAGAGTTAAAGCAATAAAAATTCCTACTAAAGAAAAAGCATAAGTTCTTTTTTTAAGAAAAAAGATTGAATAAAAAAACAGGAAAAACAAGGCCATGAAGGTTGACCAATTATGAGACATTATTAAGAGAATAAAGGAGAAAAACAAAAGTAATTTATTAAACAAACCCTTTTTTTCCACTTCTTTGTCAAATAAATATATTGTTAAAGGAAAGAAAAACAAGCCCATTGTTTCTCTTACTGGAAGGGAGCTCCAGTAAATATGAAAAGAAGAGACTGCAATTAAAAACAATGCAAATAAGCACTGTTTTTCTGGGAAGTATTTTTTTAAAAACAGATAAAAAAATAACAGCCCTATAACTGGAAATATCTGCGGAAAAACCAAGAATACTTCTAAAGAATTTGCTCCTAGAGAGCTTATTAGAAAGATTATTATGTGAAGAACAGGAAATGCTCCGTAATGGTCGTTGAAGTTAATTGAGTTATTGTCTATAATGTACTTAACCTGCTCAAAGTCTCTTAAAGAATCATCGGTAATAGGAATATCATAACCCACTAGATAAGGGAGGACTCTTAAAATGTATGCCAGAATTAAAATTAATATCAGTATCTTATATTCTTTTTCCATTTTCATTTTTCTTTAATTCCTAAAATGCTTAAAATGAATGAAGAAAATATAGTTTGCACTCCCAAAACAATTAAAGTCAAGGCAACTATTGAATTCTTTGTGTCTTGTATTGTAAAGCCAAATCCTGAAAGCCATTTTAAAAATATTACTAAGTAAACAATTATTCCGAGAAGTACAACAAATATTCCTAGAATGCTTGCCTTTTCTATTGTTACATATTTGTAGAGTTTGTCAAACACGGGCTTTTCTCCTAAATGATTGATTGCATATGTTTTTGCAAACAAAGAAAAAATAATTAATTGGTAACCTACTATAATTAATAAAGATGAAAAGAACATCGGATGATAATAAAACTGCATTCCTGAAATTTCAGCTCCAAAATAAAACCATAGCATTGTTTCTATGCCTAACAAAAAAAGAATCAATCCAGGAATAAAAAACAAAAACAAAGGAGAATAAAGAAGCATAAACCTTAAATGCTTCCAGCCGTCTGAAAAAGACTTTAACTTCGAGCTTCCGATTCTTTTTGAATAGTCAACTGGGATTTCCTCAATTTTAAGGTTATTTTTTACTGCTTTTATAAGCATTTCAGATGCAAATTCCATCCCTGCTGTCCGCAGGTTTAATTTTTCAAGAGCATCTTTCCTTACAGCCCTAAACCCTGAATTAATGTCAGAAACTTTTTTCCCAAAAAACATAGATATAAGAAAATTCAAGAAAGGAGTTCCTATATACCTATGAGAAAAAGGCATTGCCCCTTTTTCTATTTTACCTTTAAATCTGCTTCCGATAACTAGCTCGTATCCTTCATCTAATTGTTTAATAAACTCAGGAATTTCCAAGAAGTCATAGGTATTATCAGCATCTCCAATAATAATGTAGCCTCCTTTTGCATATTTTAGTCCTTCCAGAATTGAATTTCCATAACCGTCAAGACTGTGCTTAACTACTTTCACGTTTTTGTATTTTCCTGCTATTTCCGCACTCCTATCGCTAGAAGAATCAGATACAATTATCTCGTAACTTTTCCCTTTTAACGCCTTGTCTATCTTCTCAATGCAAGTCCCTATAGTTTTTTCCTCGTTTCTGCAAGGTAAAATAACACTTACCCTCATAAAGAACAAAAATTCAGGGATTATTTATAATTAATTATGATTTAATCTATATAAGGAAAGTATAGCCAAAACCCGCCAATCTTAGATTTTAATATTTTATTTCTTAATTAATATCAAATTTGATATGAAATAAAAACATTTATATAGTAATGGAACTATTTAGTGTTATGAATGCAATTAAACTCTTAGAAAAGCTAAGGATATATGCCATATTCGGAGCAGGGGAAGTAGCAAAGATACTAAACTGCAATAAGAGATATGCTAACTTAGTCTTAACCAGGCTTTACAAAAAAAAAGCTATAAAAAGAGTAGAGTTTGGTAAATATACCTTGTGTAATCTTGCGCAAAGTGTGGCTACCAATTTAGTTAGTCCATCTTATATTACTGGTTGGTACGCCTTAAGATTTTATAATCTAACTGAACAACTGCCTCAGCAAATTGATGTTCTAACTACTAAAAAGAGAAATAAGAAAATATTAAGTTTTAATGAAGAAAAGATAAAATATTTAATGGTCAATAAAAATCATTTATTTGAATTCTTTAATGAAGCTAGCGAGCAATATACTATGAATATCGCTTCAATAGAAAAGGCGATTGTTGATTGTTTATATTTTAATCTGGCTCCTTTATCGGTCGTCATACAAGCAATCAGAACAGGAAAAGAAAAGGTTTCAAAAGAAAGAGTTAAAAAAATTTGTTTAAAGCTAAAAAACAAACAGTTTCTCAAAAAAACAGGGATAATTTTCGACAGTCTGGGCTGTGATTTTTATAATAACTTTAAAAAACATTTAGATTATAACCCTCTATCTTTCGACAAAAAATTATGCGGTCTGTTAAACAATGCAAAATTAAAGAAGTGGAGAGTCAAATGCCAATAAATTTTTTTCAGTTACAGGAAATAGCAAAGAAAATTCATTTACCTTTAGAAAATGCAGAAAAAGAGCTGTTTCACAGTATTTTTCTATACCTGCTTTTTTCCAAGAAACTTAAGAAATATACAAAATATCTGGCTTTTAAAGGAGGAACTTGCTTATACAAATGTTATGGTTTGCCGAGATTTTCAGAAGATTTGGATTTTGAGATTATTGATGGGAAATTAAGCAAGAAAAATATCGATATTCTTTTCAACAAACATTTAACAAATATGCTCAGAGAAATTTTTGGTTTTACTAATATTTATTTTCGGATTAAAGACTGCCCTACCGGTTTTAATGCCCACACAGATATTAGAGGTCCTGCTTTTTCTCAAACTCATAAAGAATGCCACATAAAATTCGATTTATCTTCAAGAAAAAAGCTAATTTATAGCACAAAAGAAGTGAAATACAACGCTTCTCTATTTCTAAATCCATTTAACATAGAAGGGCTAACTTTTTTAAACACTGTTGACCCAAGAGAAATATTTGCCGAGAAGCTTATTGCTATACTTGATAAAAATTTTATCTTCGGCCAAAGAGACGAGGCTAGAGACTTATTTGACCTTTATGTCCTGCTTCTAAAAGGACACGAATGTAAGATTAAAGATATTAAAGAAAAACTGGGAGATAAAAAAGACATCTTCACTCTGGAAAATTTTTATGATTCTGTTTATAAAACAGCCAAATCAAGAGAATGGGATGCGATGGTAAACCAATTAATAATAGAACATAAGTTAAAAAAATTAAGCTTGTCTCTTAAAGATATTGGTTTTGAAAAAATCAGTAAAGATGTTATCAACAAAATTAATGTACTTTATTTTCAAAAAGAAAACTAAAAACAAGAAAAAATGATAAAAACAATTATAGGCTTATTTTTATTGTTATCCCCATTCCTGCTGCTCTACAAATTCGAAGACAAAAAAACAGGCTTTGCATACATCCTGACTTTTTTAATAGCCTTCCATTTAGTTCTTGCTGTCACGCTGCAGGCTTTTGGAATTTTTACTTATTCTTTAATAATAGTTATCAACATTATAGCTGTTTTTCTTATTTCAAGAAAAATAAACTTCAAGACAGTTAAAGAAAACCTAAAAAGCATTAATCTTAAAAAAATAGACTGGATTTTGGTTTTTGTCCTTATTATTGTATTTATCCATCTTTACTCTGTTCATTATAATTATACTGGAACCACCAACGATATAAATAGCTACACAGAAGTTAAAAACATGAAATATCCTTACCCTTATTTTTCTGATGAGTGGAGCGCAGTTGCTTTTATCAAATATTCAATAAGAACAGGAAAACTGCCATTAGCAAACCCTTACTGGTACGATGGTTTTTTTCCAAATCTTGAATTTCCCTTCCATTCTTTTCTCTCAGAAATAATCCTCCTTCTTGACTTAAATCCCTTAACAGGCTATACAATATTAATTCTATCAACTGGAATGCTTGTCTGTTTGCTAGTTTACCTGATTTTAAGAACAAACAAAGTAGCTAAACTTCCAGCTTCAATAGCATGTTTGTCTGTTCTGTATATTGTAAACAGCGGAAATCTTCCTGGAATCTGGAACTTAATTCCTCTTATAACAGGAACAATAGGAATGTTATTATGCCTTTTATTTATGTCGATAAAGAATAACAAAATGGTAATGCTGGCTATTTTTCTCGCTTTAATTTTCTATCCTCCTTTATTTCTTCTTTGCACTGCAAGCTTAATTTTCTATCTCTTGTCTCTACAAAAAAAAGAAAAGATAAAATATCTCCTTATATATTTTCTTATAATCTTAGGTGCTGCTTTTTTTGTTGCTGTATTTACCTATCTTAAAATGGGCTTTTCTCTTAACAGCTTTCTCTTTTCATATATAAAAGGAAAAATATTTTATGAGAGCACTGTAGGAAGAGGCATCCCTGACTTTTCTATTTGGAAAGTTATTCCGATTCCTATCCTGATTTTTTCTGCATTAGGCATTTTAAAAGTAGCTAAAAAAGAAAAATTGTGGATTATTGCCCCCGTAATTGCAGGCTTAATTTACTGGCTGGCTTATTCCAGAACAATACAAATGTTCTTTATCGGATATGCAAGAGTTGTTGTGTTTACTTCTATACTCCTTGTCCTATTATCTGGATTTGGAATAATATACCTTACAGAATTCTTAAACAAATTTGACTCTATCAAAAAGAACAAAATAACAGAAATTATAATGGTTATTATCCTACTCTTATTCTTAGTTCTTGCATTTTCCTACACTCAAAGATACAAATGGCACGAATTAAAGATTTATTCTATTGACAACGACAGATTTGCTTATCCTGGCTCTCCTGCAGCTCTTTTTCTCCATGAAGACGACCTTAAATTGTTCCAAGATATTAATGAAAAGAACTTCCTTGCTTTTCCGTGGAAAGGAACAGCTATTGGAACAGCAACCTCTAATTATCCTCTAGACACAAAAGATGCTACTTTAACTAACAGAATATTTGAATATGAAAGCTTTATGAAATTAAGCTGTGCAGAAAAAACAAAAATCGCAGAAGAAAAAGAAATTAGCTATGTTTATTCTAAAGAATTTAACTGCAGGAATTTTGAAATAAGAGGTTTTAGTGGAGAAGGGCTTTATCTTTATGAATTTACAGGGTAAATTCATGAAAAAGTAAATCGAGAATATGCAAATATTTATAAACCACCATAGTTATATATATTAGTAACTTTGGTTAATTTACTAAAATGATGCCTGAAATACCTTTAGTTTTGAAATTAAGAAGAAAAAATCACAAAAAAATAGCTGAAGCTCAGGATATTGTTGTAAAAGAACTATACTGGGTTTTTAATAATGCAGTGCTGCATGGAGGAACTGCTTTATGGAGATGCTATGGCGGAAACAGATTTTCAGAAGATGTAGATATTTACATCCCAGAAGACACAAAAAAAATCAATCTTTTATTTGAAAATTTTAAAAAAGCAGGGTTTGAAATAGAAAAAAAGAAAATTGGGAAAAACAGCATTTATTCAAGCCTTGTTTTTAATGAAACAAGGGTCAGGCTTGAAGCGCTATTTAAGAAAATAAAAGGTTCTTTAAAAGAATATCTGACTTCAAACGGCAATTTTATAGCTTGCTACACTCTGACTCCTGAAGAACTCCTGATTGAAAAAGTGGACACTTACTTAAAAAGGCTAAAAATAAGAGATTTATATGATATCTTCTTTTTATTAAGGCATGTTAAGATTAATGATAACATAAAAAAATCACTGGAAAATTTAATTAAGAACTTTAAAAAACCTGTTGATGAGCCTGATTTACAGATTATAATTATTGAAGGAATTGTACCTTCTGTTGAAAGCATGTTAAACAGAATAAAGCAGGAAGTTTAAATGGGAAAAGAAAAATATCAAAAGAAGATAAGAGAATTATTTAACAAGAGTCCTGTTGTTAGCTTTGATTCTATCAAACGAATAACTAAACGCAATAAAGACTCCCAGTATTCAAAACAACTTATAAGAAATTTAATGCTGAAAGGGAAGGTAAAAAAGTTAACAAAAGGGTTTTATACACTATATGAAGACCCTTCATTAAATGTTTTTTGCTTTCAGCCAGCTTATTTAGGACTGCAAGATGCTCTAAGTATGGATAATCTATGGGAGCAGGAAACAATACCAATAATAATCACTTCAAGAAAAATAAGACCAGGTTTAAGAAAAACAGCTATAGGCAATATCATGATAAGGAGAATAAATAAAAAATACTTATTTGGATATGAATATAAAAAATCAGGAGAGATTTACTTTCCGTACTCTGATACTGAAAAAACTTTTATTGACATGATTTATTTCAGGCAAAGAATAGACAAAGAAGTTTTAGAAAACATTAAAAAAGCAATAGATAAACAGAAGTTGGACCAATATTTGAAAAAGTATCCTGATAAATTTAGAAAAAAATCAAAAGTATTGCTAAAAGCAAAATTTAAAAGCTAGAAACAACTGAATAAGTAATATGGAAAGCATTAAAAAAAGAGGATATTAGAATGAAGCATAAAACAAAAAAAGAGAGCAGGAAAACAAATCTTCCTTTCTTGTCTATTCTAGTAGTCCTAATATTCATAGTGTGTTATATAAGCATTGTAGGCTTGACAATAAAAGAATATGCCCTGGAGTTTAGCGAGCCCTTAAACCTTGAACTAAGCGAGTCAAAAAACTATCAATGGGAGCTTGAAAAAACAGGAAAACTGCAGTCTGTAAAGGTTTCCGGGGCGGTTGAAGGAGAAGGATACGTTAAAGTTTCTCTCGATGATTTGCTGATACTTGACAGCTCAAACATTAAGGCAAGAAGCCTCACAGGAAGGGCAATTGGAGAGGAAGTAAAGCAGTTTGAAGATTTATGCGAAGAAACATGCAACTTAAATTTAAGCAAGTCTTCCTACAACTTAAAAATTGAAGTAGACAATGCAACCCTTAAACTAGATGAAATAAAATATAAGGTTGTTCAGGAAAACGCAGCTGAGCAAACAGAAAGCAGCGAGCAATTAGAAAGAGAAAGAATAGTCATAGGACAGCCTGTAAAATGGACTAAACAAGTAAAGTTAGACACTCCGGGAATGGCAAAAGTCGAGGTTCCAGAGCAGGCTGAAGGCATTGAAGTCAAGAAAATCACAGAAGAAAAAGAAGAAAAGGCAAAATTCAGCATGACAGTAAAAGCCATACTTGAATCCCAATCAGTATATAATTTTCTTTTAAGTTTCACAAGAAACCTGCTCTTAACCGGGAAAGCGATAACAGAAGAGCAGGAAAAAGTCATAGAAATAACGATTGAAGATGATGCAGCAGAATATGAAATTGAGTATTATACAGAAGCTCCAGCAGCTACAGAGGCTGTTATAAGCCAGACTAAAAAATTCATAACAGTTTCTGCTCCGGACGAATTAAACTACGAGGACATTCTTGCTTACACAAGCCTTCCTTCTGAAGCCCCTGCCGAAGCTGTAAAGCTCTACATCATAAATGATGTCTTTAAGCAGGAAGTTGAAGTAGATAAATATGACTTAAATGAAAATGGCTTAATCGATTACATTGAATGGACTGTCCCTCACTTAAGCAACCAGACTTACGAGCTTATAATACAGATAAGCAAAGCAGAGCATCTCGATGAGAACAGAGTATTTATGGAGGATATTTTTGAAGAGCTTGAGCATCAGGACTCTATCTGGAAAGAAATTCCAGATAGCCATTATATAAGAGTCAAGTTTGAGGCTCCCTTAGACAACACAAGAGACATAACAATCTATGCAAAAGGCAGTGGAAGCATTGAAGTTTACAAAAGAGACGGCAATGAAATTCTTGCTGTATTCACCATTTCAGAAGAAAAAAGATACAAAGTTCTTTTAACAAGCCTTGAGGGCAGGGAAGATGTTTTTGACTTGCGTGTTACAGGCGGAGAAATTGAAATAGATTATATTGTTGACCCTTCTGAATGCACTGGGATAGAAAAGCCTTGCAGCGATTATGACAGTAATGAAGCTGGATGCAATAGCCACGCTGGATGCGATGCTTGGTATTCAGATTGTCCTGGGGTAGCGACTCCTTGCAGTGATTATGACAGTAATCCAAGCGGATGCAATAGCCACGCTGGATGCGATGCTTGGTATTCAGATTGTCCTGGG
>Ga0172362_10001527_pt1 | contig 19766 bp, 14 predicted proteins | sample LakKivs1_kivu2a2_FD_114534 | JGI IMG/M metagenome (GOLD analysis project Ga0172362, IMG submission 114534) | Sediment microbial communities from Lake Kivu, Rwanda - Sediment s1_kivu2a2 | ecosystem: Environmental > Aquatic > Freshwater > Lake > Sediment | place: Rwanda: Western Province, Lake... | reverse complement strand
TATCCCTCGCCACGGCGTCATCCTCCGGCACCCGCCGCCAAGCGGGCGTGCAGCTGAGTCGAAACCAACTGCGCCGGATGATGACGCCTTCTTCACATTTCCACCAACTTCACGACACTACCCACGGGCACCAGGAGGGTCGCTTCTTTCACGGCTACTACGGGACGTACTGCTACTTGCCGCTGTACGTCTTTTGCGGGGACTTCCTGCTGGCGGCAAAGCTGCGGCGTGCGGATCAGGACGGCGCGGCGGGAGCGGTGGAGGAAGCGGCGCGGATCGTCGCGCAGATCCGGGAGCGCTGGTCCCGGGTGCGGATCGTGGTGCGCGCGGACTCGGGTTTCGCGCGCGACGCGCTGATGGCGTGGTGCGAGGCGAACGACGTCGAGTACGTGCTGGGCTTGGCGCGCAACGACCGCCTGCAGGCCGAGATCGCCGACGAGATGGCCGAGGCGCGCCGGGAGCACGAGCGAACCGAGAGTGCCGCGCGCGTTTACAAGGACTTCCGCTACCGGACGCGCACGAGCTGGAGTCGGGAGCGTCGAGTGATCGGGAAGGCGGAGTACCTGCCGGGGAAGGCCAATCCGCGCTTCGTCGTGACGTCCCTGGACGCGGAGGAGTGGGCGGCTGCGGGGCTGTACGAGAAGCTCTACTGCGCGCGCGGCGACATGGAGAATCGGATCAAGGAGCAGCAGCTCGACCTGTTTGCGGACCGCACGAGCACGGGGACGATGCTGGGCAACCAGCTGCAGCTGTGGATCGCGTCGGTCGCATACGTGCTGGTCAACGAGCTGCGCCGCACGGGACTCCGTGGCACGGAGCTGGCGACCGCGCAGGCGGGGACGATCCGCACGCGAATCTTGAAGATCGCGGCACGAATCACGCTGAGCGTGCGGCGCGTGGTGGTGTCGCTGTCGAGCGTGCACCCCCTGCGGGCGGTCTTCGCGCAGGCGCTCGCGAACATCCAGCGGCGCTACCATCCGCTGACCTGCTGAGCAGGGTCACTCCTCCGAGCAAGGTGCCCTCCGAGGTGCGGCGAAACGAGCCGCGAAGGGGTGAGGAGTACCGAAATGCGGCCCGCCTATGCTTGACCGCAACTGAAGCAGGTCGCCGAACGACCGCGTCCGTGCGCTTCGTGGTCCGGGACGGCCCCGGATCCCGGGCCGCCGCCCCCCCCGGCCCCCGGGACATGGAAGCTTGGCCGCTGCTCTCCCCCTGGTGAGAAATCCGGGTTAGCATCGCGCTCATGAGCAACCCTTCGACGACTCGAGCGTCTTCGCGTGACGGATCGGGACGCGGGCCCGCCCTCGTGGCCCTTCTGGCCCTGACGCTGTTCGCCTCGTGCGCCGCGGTGCAGCGCGACCTCGCAACGCCGGTCGCGGCCGGCATCGTGGTCACCGACCTGCGCGCGCAGCCGGCCGAGAGCACGGCCTTCACCGACGTGTCCGGGACCGTCGTCAACGACCGCACCACTCCGGTGAGCGGGGTGACCGTGCGCGTGCAGCAGATGGACCAGGCGGGCCAGGTCCTCGACAGCGTGCCCGCGACGCTGAGCTCGCCGACGATCCCGCCGAACGGCGGTCGCGTGCAGTTCTCCGCGCGGATGTCGACCATGCAGCTCGCGACGTACGGGGCGGTGGCGGAAGTTCCCTGAGCATCGCACGCCCGCCGAGTACGCAGAGCGGCGCGCGCGCCGCGCGTCGCGCCGTGCCGTGCTCGATCGCGAGCGCCGCGAAGCGCTCCGCCTGACGCTCCCGCCTCAGACGACGCGCGACTTCCACGCGCCGCGGCGGAACCAGAGCGCGACGAGCACGGCCTCGAGGAGCACCGACACGAACAGACCCCACCACACGCCTTCGAGGCCGTAGCCGAAGGGCACCGCCAGGGCCCAGGCGAGTGGTAGCTTGACGGGCCAGTTGGCGAGAAACGCAGCGATCATGGGGACCCGGGTGTCGCCGGCGCCGTTCATCGCCGCAACCATCGGCACGGTGGCGGCGCTGAACGCCATGCTGGCGGCGAGGATCGCGAGAAAGCGGCTGCCGATCGCGACGACCTCGGGCGCGTCGTCGAAGAAGGCGATGAACTCGCGCGCGTAGGTGGCGTAGCCCAGCCAGAAGAAGGCGCCGAGCACCGACGTCGCGAGTGCGCTGCGCCGCACCAGGCGCTCGGCGTCGGCGGGTTGCTTGGCCCCGAGCCGCTGCCCGACCAGGGTGGAGACCGCGGCCGAGACTCCGCCGAGCGGGATCCAGTTGATGTTGTAGGCGCGCAGGGTGATGCCGAACGCGGCGACGGCCGGCGCGCCGAACGACGCGACCACCCTGAGCAGGATGAAGGTCGACAGCGGTCGTGCGAGGAGCGAGACGCACGCCGGCAGGCCGATCCGCGCGATGCGCCACAGATCGCCCGGCGTGACGCGAATGCGTCGGCCGCGTGGGCGGGGCAGCGGCCCGCGCAGCCAGGCGAGGCCGAGGAAGGCCAGCATGCCGATCGCACTCGCCAGCAGGTCGGCGATCGCCGCGCCGCGCACACCGGCGCCGAGCCAGCCGGGTGAGAACCCCGCGACCTGGATCTCGCCGGGCGCGAAGATCAGGAACGGGTTGATCAAGGCGTTCAGGAGCACCACCACGACGTTGATCCGCATCGGCATGCGGGTGTCGCCGGTGCCCTGATACGCTGCGCCGAGCGCCATCGGCACGAAGAAGAACGCCTGTCCGCCGAGGGTGATGCGCAGGAACGGGATCGCCAGCGCCTCGATCTCGGCGCCTGCCCCGAAGAAGCGCACCAGGAGCGGTGCCAGCCACCACGAAGAGAGGCCGATCGCGCCGCCGAGAACCAGCGCCAGAAACGTCGCGTGCACGGCGGCCTCCCATGCGGCCGCGGGTCGCCCTTCCCCCACCCGGCGCGAGATGATCGCGAGCGCACCGGCGAAGACGATCTGCGTGAGGCAGAAGCCGAGGAACAGGATGTGGCTGCACAGTGCCACCGCCGCGACGGCGACCGTTCCGAGGTGGCCGATCCAGTAGAGGTTCGAAGTCAAGAGCAAGGTGACCGTCGACTGCGAGAGCGCGACCGGCCAGGCCAGCTCGAAGACGCGCCGCAGATCGCCACCCGGGACCGGTGCGGAGACCTCCGTCCCGTTGGCGGTAGGACGAGAGGCGGCGGCGCGCATCGGTCGGGTGTATCACGGCAGCGCGTCGCTGCGCCCGCTGCAAAGCGGACTCTCCACGAGAATCGAAAGTGGCCCCGGCGCTTGCCGCCGCATGCGGGCCGGCGTAGCGTCTGCCGCGCGTTGCAGCCGACCCGACGTGCCGTCGCTGCGGGCTGCGGAGGTGCGGACATGGAGATCCTGCTCAACCCCAAGCGGCACGACCGTGCCTATCCCGACGAGCGCTCGCGCGAGGTGATGCGCAAGACCATCGAGTTCTTCGAGCAGAAGGGGAAGCGGCGCCTGAAGGCGGACTACCACGCGCACGGCTGGTACCAGGACTTCCTCGACTTCGTCGCGCGCGAGCGGATCTTCGCGACCATGTGCACGCCCGCCGGCCACGGCGCCGCCGACGCGCGCTGGGATACCTGGCGGATCTGCGAATTCGCCGAGATCCTGGGCTTCTACGGCCTGCAGTACTGGTACACGTGGCAGGTCTCGGTGCTCGGCCTGGGTCCGATCTGGATGAGCCGCAACGAGGCTGTCAAGCAACGCGCCGCGCAGAGCCTCGAGGAAGGCGGGATCTTCGCCTTCGGCCTGTCGGAGAAGGCGCACGGCGCCGACATCTACTCGACCGACATGATCCTCACGCCGCGCGACGAGGGCGTCTACTCCGCCAGCGGACGCAAGTACTACATCGGCAACGGCAATGCGGCGGCGATCGTGTCGACCTTCGGCAAGCTCGCGGGCTCGGACGACTACGTCTTCTTCGCCGCGGACTCGTCACACGAGCGTTACGAGCTGGTGCAGAACGTCTGCGCGAGCCAGAACTACGTCTCCGAGTTCGCCCTGAACGAGTACCCGCTCACCGAGGCCGACATCCTGCACAAGGGCAAGGACGCGTTCTACGCCGCGCTGAACACGGTCAACATCGGCAAGTACAACCTCGGCTGGGCGTCGATCGGCATCTGCACGCACGCGCTCTACGAGGCGGTCGCGCACGCGCACAACCGCAAGCTCTACGACATGCGGGTCACCGACTTCCCGCACGTCAAGCGGATGTTCGTCGACGCGTACGCGCGTCTGGTGGCGATGAAGCTGTTCGCGCTGCGCGCCTGCGACTACATGCGCTCGGCGTCGGCGGACGACCGGCGCTACCTGCTCTACAACCCGATGGTGAAGATGAAGGTCACCACCGAGGGCGAGCGCGTGATCAACCTGCTGTGGGACGTGATCGCCGCCAAGGGCTTCGAGAAGAGCATGTACTTCGAGCAGGCGGCAGTCGACATCCGCGGGCTGCCGAAGCTCGAGGGCACGGTGCACGTCAACATCGCGCTGATCGTCAAGTTCATGCCGAACTTCTTCTTCGCGCCGGCAGACTTCCCCGAGGTGCCGCGGCGCGACGACGCGGCCAACGACGACTTCCTGTTCGAGCAGGGGCCCGCACGCGGGCTCGGTGGCATCCGCTTCCACGACTACCGCCGGGTCCTGGGTGCGTTCGACCTGCCCAACGTGAAGGTGTTCGCAGCGCAGGTGGAGGCGTTCCGCGCCTTGCTCGGCAGCGCGCCGCCGAACGAGGCGCAGTCCGGGGACACCGATTTCCTGCTCGCCGGCGGCGAGCTGTTCGCACTCGTCGTCTACGCGCAGCTCATCCTGGAAAACGCGCGCATCTACGAGATCTCGCCCGACCTGGTCGACCAGATCTTCGACTTCCTGGTGCGCGACTTTGCCGAGTGCGCGCTGCAGCTGCACAACAAGGCGAGCAGCACGCCCGAGCAGATGCGGCACTGCCTCGCCATGATCGCCAAGCCGGCGGTCGACGAGCGCCGCTACGACGCGGTGTGGACGGAGCGGGTGCTGGCGCTCGACGGGGCGTACGAGATGAATCCCTGAGGAGAGGGCGCGCGGCGTCCGCAGAAGGTGTACCTCGTCGGGCAGCGACCGCGCGCGGAGCCTGCGCTCGGCGAGCCTGCGCTTCTTCCCGGCGGTGTCGCGCTGCCGTGGCGATGCGATCGACGGGGTGCGGACGCCGTCAGCCGGCGCGCCGTCGGGCCCAGTCGCGCGGCGACGCTCCCGTCCAGCGCTTGAACGCGCGCGAGAACGCGCTCGTGTCGGCGAAGCCGAGCACGAAGGCGATCTCGGTGACCGACAGGCGCCGTTCCGCGACGTAGGTGCGCGCGAGGTCGACTCGCGCGCCGTCGAGCAGATCCTTGAACGACGTGCCCTCGCCGGCGAGGTGGCGCTGCAGCGTGCGCGCGCTCATGCCGAGCTTGCGCGCGATCGCGGTCTTCGACGGTGCGCCGTCGGGCAGGGCCGCGAGCAGCGCCTGCTGGACGCGGGTCGAGACCCGCTCCTGCTCGAGGCGCGCGAGAAATCGTACCAGCACCTCGTCGTTGCTGCGCGCGAGCTCCGCGTTGCCGGCGGGCAGCGGGTCCTCGACGTCGGCGCGCGTGAACTCGAGCGCGTTCACCTCCGCGCCGAAGCGCACCGGCGCGCGGAACACCTGGAGGTAGGGCTTCACGTCGAAAGGTGCCGGGCGCGCGAACGTCACCGCGAGCGGGTTGCAGACGCGCGGCCGGTGCAGCACCCGCGCCTGACGCGCGCACATCGACGCGATCGCGTCGACCGCGTGGTAGGGCACGCCGGGGTCGGCGGACACGTCGATCTCGAAGCGGTAGCGGTCGCCGAGGTCGGCGAGGCGGAGCGACAGCACGTCACCGACCAGGCGCCGGTAGCGGACCAGGCGCTCGAGCCCGTCTCGCAGGGTGGCGCTCGCGAGCACCGCGTAGCCGAGGGCGTGCAGCGTCGTCTGGGACGCATGACGTGGCGCATCGAGGCCGAGGGCGGGGTCGCCCGTCGCGGCGACGGCGAGCTCCCAGAGCCGGCTCAGCGTGTCCCGCGGCACGCGCTGCTCGGGGCCGAGGGCGCTCCGGTCGAGCCCGAGCTCGCGGGCGATCGCGTCCGCGTCGGCGCCGCGCGCCTCGACGGCGCGCAGGAGGGTCGCACTCCACGTGCCGAGGGTGGACTTGCTGCTGGGCGTTCGCGGCTGCATCGGCGCTCGATGGCGCGACCAGGCGGCTGCACCGACTTGGCTCGCGCGGCCAAGACAATGGCCCGCGCGGCCCGGCAAGGCAAAGCGGAAGGGCGTATGGTGGCGACCATGAGTGATCCCATCATCCGTGTGACCGACCTCGCGTTCCCGCGCTTCTCGGCGCCGGACCTCGACACGATGGAGAAGTTCCTCGTCGAGTTCGGCATGCATCGCGCGGCGCGCACCGACGACGCGCTGTACATGCGCGGCACCGACGGGCAGCACCACCTGCACGTCACGCACCGCGGCGAGCCGGGCTTCCTGGGCCTGGCCTTCCACGCCGCGAGCGCGGCCGACCTGCGCACGCTGGCCGCGGCGACGGGCGGCAAGGTCGAGGCGCTCGACGAGCCGGGCGGCGGCGAGGTCGTCCGGCTGGCCGACCCCGACGGGCGAAGGGTCGACGTCGTGCACGGCATCGCGACGCTGCCGCCGCTGCCGGTCCGCGTCCACCAGCCGCTCAACACCGGTGCGGCGCGCGTCCGCCTCGGCGCGCTGCAGCGCGTCGCGGCCGGGCCGTCGCAGGTGAAGCGCTGCGGCCATGCGGCGATCAAGACCGCCGACCTGCCGCGGCTCTGGGAGTGGTACCGCCGCCACCTCGGCATGCTGATCTCCGACGACTTCTTCCTCGAGGGACCGGACAAGCCGATCGGCCGCTTCGCGCGCTGCGACAAGGGTGCGACACCGGCCGACCACCACACGCTGCTGCTGGTCGAGATGGGCGAGGCGAAGCTCGGCCACGTCTCGTGGGAGGTCGCCGACTTCGACGACCTCATGCTCGGCCACGACCGCCTCGCGCAGGCGGGTGCGCGCCACTACTGGGGCATCGGCCGACACATCCTCGGCGGGCAGATCTTCGACTACTGGAAGGACCCGCTCGGCTTCACGGTCGAGCACTGGACCGACAGCGACCTGCTCGACGCGAGCGTCGAGGCGAAGTCGTTCCCGATCTTCGAGGCGGGTGGCAGCCAGTGGGGCCCGCTGCCGCCTCCCGACCTCGACTTCTGACGCGGCCGGGGACGAAGGAGGAAGCATGGACCTGAAGATCCGCGGGAAGAGAGCGATCGTGTGCGCGGCGAGCAAGGGCATCGGCCGCGCCTGCGCGACGGCGCTCGCGCACGAGGGCGTCGAGCTGGTGATCAACGCGCGCAACCCGGAGACGCTCGCCGCGACGGCGGCGCAGATCGCGGCGGACGCCGGTGTGCGCGTCGCGACCGTCGCCGGCGACATCGGCGACCCGGCGACGCGTGAAGCGCTGCTGGCCGCGTGTCCAGCGCCCGACATCCTGGTCAACAACAACGGCGGCCCGCCGCCGGGACGCTTCCAGGACTGGGATCATGCGGCGTGGCTCGCGGCGCTCGAGTCGAACATGCTGGCCCCGCTGGCGATGATCCGCGCGGTGGTGGACGGCATGGTCGAGCGCCGCTTCGGCCGCATCATCAACATCACGTCGGCCATGGTGAAGGCGCCGCAGGCGCCGATGGGACTCTCGTGCGGTGCGCGTTCGGGCCTGACGTCGGCGTGCAAGGCGCTGTCGCAGCAGGTCGCCTGGGCCAACGTGACGGTCAACAACCTGCTGCCCGAGCGCATCGACACCGACCGTCAGGTCCAGATCGCGCAGCTCACCGCGGCGGTGAAGGGGATCACGGTGGACGAGGCGTACGAGGAAATGAAGCGCCACATCCCGGCGCAGCGGCTCGGGCGTCCGGAGGAGATGGGCGAGGCGTGCGCGTTCCTGTGCAGCGCGGGCGCGGGCTACATCACGGGGCAGAACCTCCAGCTCGACGGTGGCGCCTATCCGGGGCTGGTGTAGGAGAGCCGCGTGATGGCGGAGCTCGACATCCCCGTCCTGATCGTCGGCGCCGGGCCGAGCGGCGCGATGGCGAGCCTGCTGCTGCGCCGGCTCGGCGTCGAGTCGCGCATCGTCGAGCGGCGGAGCGCGCCGTCGCAGGCGCCCGCCGCGCACGCCATCAACGCGCGGACGTTCGAGATCTGCCGTCAGGCGGGCGTCGACATGGACGCGATCGCCGCGGCGTCGCAGTCGCCCGCGGATGCCGGCGAGACGCACTGGGTGACGCGCCTCGGCGGCGAGGTCCTCGGCAGCCTGCCGTACGAGCGGCAGGAGGACGCCGTCCTGAGCTTGACGCCGACACCGCTGCGCAACCTGTCGCAGCACCGCTTCGAGCCGATCCTGCAGGACGCGCTGCGCGCGGCCGGTGGCGCGGAGCCGTGCTGGGGCGAGCGCTGGACGTCGGCGACGCAGGACGCGGACGGCGTCACCTCGGTCGTGAGCGACGCGTCCGGCCGCACGCGCGAGATCCGCAGCCGCTGGCTGCTCGGCGCCGACGGCGCCGGCAGTCCCGTTCGCAAGTGGCTCGGCATCGCGCAGGAAGGCCCCGAGCGCCTGCAGTGCTTCGTGATGATCCACTTCCGCGCCGATCTGCGTCCGCTGATCGGTGCGCGACCGGGCGTCCTCTTCTGGGTGAACGATCCCGCTTGTAGCGGCGTGTTCGTCGCGCACGACCTCGCGAACGAGTGGGTCTTCATGTACCCGTACGATCCCGACCGGGAGCCCGCGGAGAGCTACGACCGCGCGCGCTGCGAGAAGATCGTCCGCGCGGCGATGGTCCGCGACGACGTGCCGCTCGAGATCCTCAACCTCTCGCCGTGGGTGATGACCTGCCAGGTCGCCGAGCGCTACCGCGACCGGCGCGTGCTCCTGATCGGCGACGCGGCCCACCGCTTCCCGCCGACCGGCGGCCTCGGCCTCAACACCGGCGTGCAGGACGCGCACAACCTCGCCTGGAAGCTCGCCGCCGTGCTCGACGGCGCAGCACCGGATGCGTTGCTCGACACCTACGAGGCCGAGCGGCAGCCGGTCGCGCGCTACAATGCCGAGCAGAGCCTGAACAACGCGCTGCGGCTGCTCGAGATCCCGCAGGCGCTGGGTCTCGAGGCGGACATCGAGGCGTCGCAGCGCGCGTACGCCGCGGCGCTCGCCGATCCCGAGCGCCGGCGCGCGGTCGCGGCCGCGATCGCGAACCAGGCGGAGCACTTCGACATGCTCGGCCTGCAGCTCGGCTACGTCTACGAGCGCGGCGCGATCGTGCCGGACGGCACGACGGAGGCGTCGCCCGCGAATCCGGCGCGCGAGTACGTGCCCACGAGCCGGCCGGGTGCGCGCCTGCCGCACGGCTGGGTGACGGTGAACGGCGCGCGCCACTCGACGCTCGACCTGATCGGCCTCGACCGTCCGACGCTGCTCGTCGGACCTGCGGGCGACGCGTGGATCGCCGCCGCCCGCGGCGCGCTGCCGGCGCCGCGCTGCATCCGCATCGGCGTCGACGTCACCGACGCGGACGACTGGTGGGGCCGGATCGCCGGCATGCCGGCCGACGGCGCGCTGCTCGTGCGCCCCGACCAGCACGTCGCGTATCGCGCGCGCGGCGCGGTCAGCGATCCGCTCGGCGTGCTGAGGGCGGCGCTCGACGTGATGTACGGGGTCGGCGTGCGCTGACGTCCGCAGCGGGTTCGCCGACTGCGGGCGATCGAGCCGGTAGGGCGTTCCACTCGACCCGGCGTCACCGTCCCGCCAGCAGGTGCGCGGCCACCGCGCGCGCCATGATGCGCTGCCCGGCGGCGTTCGGGTGCATGATGTCGAGGTAGAGCATCGCGTCTCCCGCCATGGCGTCGCCCGCCGCGGCGAAGCTCGGCTGCAGGTCGATGCAGTCGAGCCCGAGCGTGCGGCAGACCTCGGCGAGCTTCCGCTGCGGGGTGAGGTCCGGTGATGCGACGCCGATCTGGTCGCCGTCGGGCACGATCGCGATCACCAGGCGGATGCCGCGCTCGCGGGACAGCGCGGCCAGGTCGCGCAGCGCCCCCACCATGCGCGGCCAGCGCTCGTCGGTCGGCTCGGCGTAGTACTTCTTGCGCAGCACCGAGACGAATCGGTCGAACGGGTTGAACGGGCTCTCGTCGCCGGGCGCGGGCGTCACCGTCGGCGCCGGACCCTGGCCGATCCACACCCGGCCTTGCGTCGCGACCAGCCAGCGCAGCAGCAGCCAGAGCTCCGAGCGCATCGCCAGCGAGTCGCTCTTCACGCGCTGCGACTGGTCGAGCGTGAGCACGCCGAGCGGGCCCATCACCGGGCCGTGGTCGTAGTCGTTCAGGTTGAACACGACGACGATCGTCGACGGCTGGAGCTCGAGCAGCGACGAGCGCAGGAAGGCCAGCTGGTTGACGGTGTTGTAGCCCTCGACGCCGCCGTTCAGGACCTCGAACGAGCCGCCGTCGCGCTGCTCGAGCTCCTGCTCGAGTAGCACGGGGAAGGTCTCGCCCTGCTCGAGGCGGAAGCCGAAGGCGACCGAGTCGCCGAGGACCAGCACGCGCTCGGTGCCTGGCGCCGGCGCGCGTGCGACCTCGGGGCCGCGCAGACCGAGGGAGTTCGTGACGACGTGCACGCCGCGCGCCTCGGTGTCGACGTTCGGGCGCAGGCGGTAGCCGAGGTCGGGCTCGTCGGTCGCGACGAACAGCTTGCGCGGAAAACCGTTCAGCCGGTCGACCAGGTCTGCGGCGCGCGTCACGATCTCGCCGAGCGTCCAGAACACCGCCAGCGCGAGGAGGACGAGCGCGATCCCGCGCCCGAGGCGCTGCCGTAGGCTCACCCCGCGGACGTATCGGACGCGGCGCAGCACGGTCAACGACGGCGGTTCGACGACGCGGGAGATCACGACAGGGCGCGCTCCGCGAGCTGGCCGCCGCGGGGAAAGCGGCGCAGCCCGCGGGGCGGGCGGCGCACGGCCCGGGAACCGTCGGCCCGGCACGGACCGGTCCGGGTTGACCCGCCGCGCGGATTGCTCTTTGCCGGGAGCATGGAACGCCTCGCGTCGCCCGCGTCCGGCTTCGACATCGGCACCGACCCGCTGCCCGGGGACGAGCTGCACCGCCTGCACGCGGAGCTGCGCGCGCGCGGCGCGCTGGTGCCGGTGCCGTTCTACGGCATGACGGCGCTGCTCGTCTCGCGCTTCGACGACGTGCGCGAGGCGTTCCGCGACGACGCGTCGCTGCCCGGCGGCCCGACCTACCAGCAGACGGTCGAGAAGATCGTCGGCCGCACGTTCATCAGCATGGACGATCGCGAGCACCACCTCTACCGGAAGCTCGCCATGCCGGCGTTCCAGTCGGGAGCGATCGCGCGCTTCAACGAGGGCGAGCTGGTGGCCCTCGTGCACGAGCTGCTCGACCGTTTCGCGCCGCGCGGTACCGGCGATCTGGTCGAGGAGCTCACCGGCGTGCTGCCGTACTACGCCATCACGCGGAAGCTCGGCATCCCGCGCGCGCGCGACGAGGACATGCGGCACTGGGCCGACCAGCTGCTGAACCCGCGCGACCCTGAGGGCGCCGCCACGGCGGCACGGGAATTCACCGACATCCTCGGCCCGATCCTCGCTGCGCGTCGCGCCGAGCCGCGCGAGGACCTGCTGTCGGCACTCGCGCACGCGGTGATCGACGGCGAGCGCCTGTCGGACGAGGACGTGCTGTCGCACGTGCGGCTGCTGTTCGCGGTCGGCGCGACCACGACGTCGCACGCGATGGGCAACCTGCTCTCCGCGCTGCTCGGACGCCCGGAGCTGCTGGAGCGTGCGCGTCGCGAGCCGGGTCTCCGTCCGGCGCTGGTGCACGAGCTGCTGCGCTTCGAGCCGCCGGTCGCGAACCTGCCGCGGCTCTCGTCGCGTCCGCTGCGCGTCGCGGGCGAGGAGGTGCCGCCGGGGACGCTGCTGCTCCTCGGGCTCGCGTCCGCGAACCGCGACGCCGCGGTGTTCGCCCACGCCGACCGCTACGACCCCGACCGGCCGCCGCAGGACGTGCTGACCTTCGGCTTCGGCGTCAAGTACTGCCCGGGCGCGCACCTCGCGCGGCGCGAGCTGCTGACCGCGCTCGACGCGGTGCTCGAGCGCCTGCCGGGACTGCGCCTCTCCGACGCCGCGGGGTCCGCGCCGGAGGGCGGCACGCTGCGCCACCCGCGTGCGCTGCACGCCGCCTGGGACGTCTGAGCGGCGCCGAGCTCCGGCCCCGTCGCGGCCCCGAGGGGCGTCAAGAACGCCGGGACAGGTGCTGTCCGACGAGGCGCGCGATCGTGATCGCGAGGAAGAGCTGTCCGACGATCGCCTCGGCGATCGCGAGCCCACCGCCCGCGGGCCCGGCGGCGCGGATGTCCCCGTAGCCGACCGTGGTCAGCGTTGCGTAGCTGAAGTAGACCAGCGCAGGGCCGACCTGGTTGCCCGGTAGCCGCCACTCGTCCGGGATGAAGAACGATCCCGGCCGCAGGTGCTCGAGCAGCAGGTACGCGTTGGCCCACAGGACGCCGAGCAGCATGTACACGCACGCCGCACCGGCGATGGTGTCGGCGGTGACCGCGTCTCCCTGGCGCAGGATCTCGCGCGAGATGCGCAGGATCACGTAGCCGACGAACAGGATCCGCAGCGCGAGCTCGATCGCGAGCGCGGTCTCGCTGCGCACGATCTCGGTCGCCAACATCGCGGCGACCGCGACCAGCAGCCCGAGCCCCGCGATCCAGCCCGCGCCGACGGCGAGAAACGCGCTGAGCAGGACCAGCGCCATGATCGTCCGCGCGACCGTCATTCCCGCACCGAGCGCCAGCAGCAGCGGCACGAGCACGACGTCGAGCAGCAGGGCGGCGAGCAGCGTGCCGTAGTGCGGCAGCCTGCGCAGCGATGCGGGGCGGTGCGGCATGGGGACGTCGAACAACGAACGATCGCAGATCGCAAACGCTCGCGCCGCGGCGCCGCAGCCGCCGCTCACGCCGCTCCGAGCGGCAGCGCCCACACGTCCACCGCCTCCGCTCGCCCGCGGATCCGCACGCCCGCGTGCCGCCGGAAGCCCGCGGCGGACGCGCCCGCGGCGCGCTGCGTGCGCGCGTCGATCGCGACCGACGCGTCGAGGTCGCGCGTCAGGCGCTCGATGCGTGCCGCGAGGTTCACGACGTCGCCGATCGCGGTGTACACCAGCCGGTCGTTGGTGCGGACGTTGCCGACGAAGGCGTGTCCGCTCGCGATGCCGACGCCGACCGTGATCGGCGCCGCACGCCCCGGCCTCGAGTCGTCGATCGAGAGCGCGACGTCGCGCACCGTGTCCGTCACCTCGCGCGCCGCGTCGACCGCGGCGCGCGCGTGGCGTGCGAGCGGCTCGGGGGCGCCGAACACCGCCATCAGGCCGTCGCCGAGGAACTCGACGACCGTGCCGCCGCGCCGCTGGATCACCGCCGAGACGGCCTCGGTGTAGCGGCTCACCAGCGTGAACATCTTGTCCGCGCCGCGCCCCTCGGTGAGCGTCGAGTAGCCGCGGATGTCGACGAACAGCACCGACACCTCGCGCTCGCCGCCGTCGACCGACTGCCCGCGCCCGATGCGCGCCGCGACCGGCGCCGGAACGTAGCGCCGGAACGCCTCCTGGACGTGGCGCTCGTGGCGCAGGCGTGCGTCGGCCGCGATGCGGTTCAGCTCGCCCGCCACCTTGTCGCCGACGACGGCGAGCAGCGCGAGGTCGGTCGGGGTGTAGACGTCGCCCGAGCGCTTCGGGCCCAGCGCGATCGCCGCCGCGAGCGCGCCGTCGTGGCGTATCGGGACGAGGACCGCCGCGTCGAGCGTCTCGATCGCGCGCGCGTCGGGATGTCGCGCGCGCAGCCAGACCGCGACGTCGAGCGGCGAGGTGCCCGTCGCGAGCGCGTCGAGCAGCGGTGCCCCGGCGGGCAGCACCGGCAGCGCGACCGTCGCGCCGGGCGCTCCGGCGGCGACGGCGGGCACCAGGTCGGCGTCGGCCGGCGCGTAGACGGCGCACGACCGCGGCGCGAGCAGCTCGTCGAGGCGTGCGCACGCGACGGCGAGCAGCGTGTCGCGGCTGCCGACCGTCGCGAGCTCACGCAGCAGACCCTCGACGCCGACGCGGAAGGCGTGCCGCTCGCGGAACAGCAGCCGCTCGAGCTGCGGCTCGAGGAAGCGCGCGCCCGGCACGATGCCGGCCGCGGCCGCGACCGAGAGCACGGGCTGCACGATCTGCGGCTCGATGCCGGTCAGCGCGCTCAGGAGCCGCGCGACGTGCGGCACGGCGAACAGCGCCGCGGCGAGCGCTGCCACCGACAGCAGCGTCCACACGGCCGTCCGCGTGATCAGCCGGTCCACGTCGAACAGGTTCTCGCGCAGGATCGCGATCAGGATGAAGACCGGGATCGCGATCTCCGCCATGGCCGCCGCCTCGTGCAGCCACGCCAGCGCGGGGTCGACGGCGATCACGAGGTCCGCCAGGAGAACGGGAACGAGTCCGACGAACATCCCGAGCATCACCCAGCGGAGCTGGCGGCGACCGACCGCTGCGGAGCGCCGGTAGCTGCGCGTCAGCACGACGAGGAAGGCCACGATGAACGCGACGTTGACGGCGAATGCGCCGCGAACCGCGGCGTCGGGCGCGATCGGCACGCCGAGCACCCAGCCGAGCGCGAGCGGGCCGAAGACGGCGAACGCCCACGGCCAGCGTGGCGCGCGCTCAGGCGCGCTCCCGGGCGGAAAGAGGAGGGCGGCACGCAGCACCAGCGGCAGCATCACGCTCGACGCGAGCGCGAACACGACGAGCCACGCGTACGTCTGCCAGCGCGGGCCGCCGAAGAAGAACGTCCAGTGGATGGCGAACGCGCTCGCACCGACGAACGACGCGCGCGCGACCGGCACGTCACCGCGGCGCAGCAGCACGAGCGCCATGGTCGCGACCAGCGCGCAGGCGAGCGGCAGCACGCGCCACGGAAAGGCGGCGGCGACGAGGTGCAGCGTCGTCTGGCCGCGGGCGCCGTTGCGCTCGAAGACGACCGGCACGCCGAGGTCGTGCGACGTCGCGGCGACCTCTTGGGCGCGCGCGAGGAAGCCGACCGGTCCGACCCCCGCGAGCGGCTCGTCGCCGACCTGCAGCAGGCGGTCGCCGACCGCGAGGCCGCCCGCGTGCCGCTCGTCGACGCCGGGCCAGAAGCCGCGCACGCGCGGGTGCGCCGCGGTGCTCGCGGGCGTCGCCACGTACACCGGCACCCACGCGAGCCGTCCGTACACGACCTGCCGGACGTGCAAGACGCTGCACGCGGTCCACACGGCGAGCAGCGTCGCGAGCAGAAGCAGGTCCGCCGTCCGCCGGGGCATGCGTGTCTCCTCCGTGCGTCCGGTCCGACGCGGCTCAGACCGCGGGCGCCAGGAACTGGATCTGCATCTTGAAGCGCAGCACCGTCGCGAGCGGGTCGCCGGTGTGGTCGGCGAGCCGCGGACGGCGGTCGGTGAGCACCAGCGCGGGTATCCCGGGCGTGCCGAAGATCTGCCGCAGCTGCTCTGCGAGCCGCGACTCGGGCTGCACGAACAACAGCCCGCCGGGCGCGAGGTCGCGCAGCGCGGCCTCGTCCATCGGCAGCACCACCACGTTGCCCGGCGCGGTCGGCGGATTCTGCGGCGCCAGCAGGTCCTGGTACGTCGCCGACAGGAGCTGGCGCACGCCGTCGGGCGAGCGCACCTCGAGGAGCAGCGTGAAGGCCTGGCTGCCCGCGGCGCCGGTCGCCCAGTCGGTGACCGCGTCGTGCGCCATCAGCGTGACCGTGCCGCGGATCGGCTTCGTCAGGGCGAGCGGGATGCAGCGCCCGCGCGGGCAGTCGGTCTCCGGGGTGAGCATCGAGCAGCTCTGGCCGGCGGCGTCGCCGCCCTTGCAGACGTGGGCGAAGTCGTCTTCGCGGCTGTCGGGCAGCGGCCCGCCGGCGAGCGCGACGTGCGCGACGCCGTGCGCGAGGACGAGGCCGAGCGTGGCGAGGAAAAGGGGTTTCATCGGATCTTCCTTTCGTCTGTCGCAGGTCGGGAACGGATCGCCGCGCGCAGGGATCCGAGCCCTGCGATGGCGATCAGGAGCCAGGCCGGGGCGTCGCCCCAGCGCTGGTAGAGCGTGTGCGCGTGCGCCGGGCGCACCACCGCGTCGAGGGATTCCGTGGCGCCGAACGCGCTTCGCGCGAGCGTGCGGCCGTGCGGGTCGATCACCGCGGAGATGCCCGTCGCGGCCGCGCGCACCAGAAAGCGGCGGCTCTCGACCGCGCGCAAGGTCGCGATGTCGAGCTGGTGCTGCGCCGCCTCGGCGCGGCCGAACCAGCCGTCGTTGGACAGGTTGACGAGGACGTCGGCGCCGTCGTGCGTCGCGGCACGCGCCAGCTCGGGGAACATCGCCTCGAAGCACAGCAGCACGCCGGCGCGCAGATCGCGCGTTGCGAGGACGTGCGTCCCGGTACCCGCGGTGTGTCGCGGCGCGCTGCCGTTGCCGCGGGCGACGCCACGCCCGTCCTCGGCGAACGGCACCAGGCGACGCTTGTCGTAGCGCGCGACGACGTCGCCGCCGCGCACGAGGAACGCGGAGTTGTGGTAGCGCGTGCCGTTCGCTGCGCGCTCGTGATGCGGGCCGCCGAGGATCACGTCGGCGCGCGTCGCGCGCGCGAGCGCGCCGACGGCGGCGCGCGACGCCGTCGGCTCCTGCAGGTACTCGTCGACGGCGCTCTCCGGCCAGACGATCACGTCGGCCGCAGCGGCGTCGGGTCGCGCGCCGCGCGCATCGGGCGTGGCCGACAGCGCGACGTGACGCGCCAGCCGTGCGCGACGGAGCGACGCATCGCGCGCCGGCGCACCACCTTGCACGAGCCTCACCCGCACCGGCGGGCCGTCGGCGAAGTCGGTCTGCAGGCGCCACGCACCGTAGGCGACGATGGCGGCGAGGAGCGCGAGCGTCGCGGCGCTCGCGCGCTCGCGGGCGCGTCCTGCGCACAGCCGCGGCTCGAGCCACGCCGCGAAGCTCGCGTTCGCCGCCGCCATGGCGAATCCGATCCCGTACGCCCCTGCGAGGTCGGCGCTCTGGACGAGGAGCGGGTGGCGCACCTGCGAGTACGCGGCGAGGCCCCACGGGCTGCCGAGCTCGCCGTGCGCACGAAGCCACTCGCAGGCGACCCAGCCGCACGCGACCAGCAGCGGATGCGCGGCGCGGTGGCGTGCGAGCCAGGCGACCCACGCGCCGAACGCCGCGATCGGCGCGCCGTGCAGCAGGCCCGCCGCCGTGAGCGTCGCGAGCCAGCTCCACGCGGGGGCGATCCCGAAGTACGCGGACAGCATGTCGGGCAGGAAGCGCGCGACGACCAGCGCGGCGGACGCGGTCCACACGAGCCCCGCGAACGCGGCCCGTGCGGGAGCGAGCCGCGCGCACGCGATCAGGAGCGGGACCAGCGCGAGCCACGGCGCCGCGGCCCACGCGAGCGGAGGGAAGCCGCCCCCCCACGCGAAGCCGCCCGCGGCGGCGAGCACGGCGGCCGCGGAGAGGGGTAGCTCGCCTGCTCGCGGCGGGACGGCGCGGGCGCGTGTCCGGTGCACGGCAAGCCCGTCCGCTGCCATGCCGGGCATGCCGCGTCCCGCTGTCGTCGCTTCCGCCAGTGCAGCCACCCTGCACCGGACGACGCGAAGTCCCGGGTCTATTGCGGCGTGGGGGGATCCTCCGCCGGAGGGACTTCCCTTCGGGAGTTGCAGAACGGAGATCGAGATCTGCTTCGCAAACGATGCGACGTCGCGTGAGCGCCGATCCGGTCCGCAAGCGGCTGCGGCAGTCGCCCCGCGGCGCGACCAGGCGCGTCCTCCTCTCGCGCGTGCCGCGGCCCGCGTGGTCGCAGGACGAGTGGTCGTGCGACCTTCCGTCGGCGCTGCGCCGCCTGCGGCAGGAGCTGGCGCGTCGCGCGCATCCTGACGCATCCGGCCGTACTCGACCGCTGGTCGCGCCCAAGCGTTCCTGCTACTCGCGGGCAGTCTGCACGCCGCCGAGCGTCCGGCCGGGAGAACCGATGGCATCGCGAACCAGGCTCCTGGAGGCCGTCCGCGACCTCCGTGCGACCGACGTGGCCGCGCTGCTGCGCGAGAGCCCCGATCTGCTCGGCTGGCGCGACGAGCGCGGTCGCAACCTGCTGCACGTGTGCTGCGGGGTGAACGCCCGCGAGCGGAAGCGCGCACCGCGCGACGCCGTCCGCACCGCCGACGTGCTGCTGGCGGCGGGCCTCGACCTGAACGGGGAGGCCTTTCGCGAGGGCAGCTGGCGCGCGACGCCGCTGTGGTACGCGGTCGCGCGTGGCCGCAACCTGCTGCTCGCCAAGCACCTGCTGGGCCGTGGCGCGGACCCGAACCACTGCCTCTGGGCGGCCGGCTTCAACGACGACCTCGCCGCGATCCGGCTGCTGCTCGCGCACGGCGCCGACGTCGACCCGGTAGCGGAGGACGAGACGCCCTTCCTCGCCGCCGTCAAGACGAGCCACTTCGCGAGCGCGCAGGTGCTGCTCGCGCACGGCGCCGACCCGGACTTCCGCGACTCGCGCGGCATGACGGCGCTGCACTACATGCTGAAGAAGGGCAGCGCGCCCGAGCACTTCGCGATGCTGGCGCGGCACGGGGCGCGGGGTGACGTCGCCGACGCCCGCGGCGAGACCGCGGCGGCGCTGCTCGTGCGCAAGCGCGATCCGCGCCTGCATCGCGTGGCGGAGCGGCTCGCGGCGAAACCTTCCCATTGACACGGGCGCGCTTCCGGGCACGCTCTGCCGATGCGCACGACATCCACGATGGCTCGCTTCGCGTGGCGCTGCGGCCCGATCCCCGCGGCGCTACTGCTGGCGCTCGCGGCAGCGCCCGCCGCAGTCCGTGCGGACGCGACGGCGCCCGCCGACCTGATCCTGCACGGCGGCCCGATCCTGACCATGGACGGACCGACGCCGACCTACGTCGAAGCAGTGGCCGTCGCCGACGGTCGCATCGCGTTCGCCGGTGCGAAGGACGAGGCGATGACGCGCAAGGGGCCCGGCACGGTCGTGCGCGACCTCGAGGGCAGGGCGCTGCTGCCCGCGTTCGTCGACGCCCACAGCCACTTCATCAATGCGCCGCCGCTCGCGAAGCAGGTGAACGTCGCGAACCCGCCGGTCGGACCCGCGGTCGACATCCCCTCGACGATCGACACGCTGAAGAAGTTCCAGGCTGATCGCGGGATCCCCGCGGACGAGTGGATCGTCGGCTGGGGCTACGACCGCAACGGGCTGAAGGAGGGCCGCGACATCACCCGCGAGGATCTCGACGCGGCTTTTCCCGACCACAAGGTGATGCTCCTGCACGTGTCACTGCACGGCGCCGTGCTGAACTCGAAGGCGCTCGCGTGGGCCGGGATCACGCCCGACACGCCGACGCCGCCCGGCGGGGTGATCGCGCGCCTTTCTGACGGCAAGACGCCGGCGGGCCTCCTCATGGAGACGGCGTTCCTGCCGGTCTTTGCGAAGATGCCGCAACCCGGCGAGGCGGAGATGCTCGAGCTCATGGCGCCGGGCCAGATGACGTACGCGGAGAACGGCTACACCGTCGCGAACGAGGGCTTCACGCACGTCAAGGACCTGCGTCTGCTGCAGAAGGCGGCGGCGCAGGGACGGCTGTTCCTCGACGTCGTGGC
>Ga0172362_10001526_pt1 | contig 19778 bp, 18 predicted proteins | sample LakKivs1_kivu2a2_FD_114534 | JGI IMG/M metagenome (GOLD analysis project Ga0172362, IMG submission 114534) | Sediment microbial communities from Lake Kivu, Rwanda - Sediment s1_kivu2a2 | ecosystem: Environmental > Aquatic > Freshwater > Lake > Sediment | place: Rwanda: Western Province, Lake... | reverse complement strand
TATTCAAAGAGATAAATCTCTTTTCGATCTTCGCTTCTGCGGAAGCTCGATATTCAAAGAGATAAATCTCTTTTCGATCTTCGCTTCTGCGGAAGCTCGATATATGAATATATTAGAAGCAAGGAGAATTGAAAATGAGAATTTAAAAGAGGCAATTAAAAGGACGCCTCGTTTTTTTGAAACCCAAACTTTTATTGATGGAGAAAATTTTCTGGAAAAATATGGAATTTTTATTCCAGAAAAGAAAAAGCTAGTCTTAGGGTATCTTAAACTCTGGCCTCAGGATTTTATTGTCGAAGAAATTACAATTGATGGCGAACTTCAAACGGTTTTCCCGGACAAATTTTTACACAAAAAAAGGGATTTTTTACCCGAAGATCCGGTTTTGTATGCGACACTAGTCAAGTGCGGTTTATCAACTATCGAAGCAGAAGAAGAGTTGGCTAGGAGTCTAAAAATAATGCCTGAAGCTTTGAAATTTGCTGGCATCAAAGATAAACACGCCATTACCTCCCAATTAATTTCAATTAAAGGAGGTAATATTGAAAAACTCCATCGAGTGACGCTTAGCCATCTTTTCATGAAAAATGTCTTTTCTGGAGAAAGGGGGCTTTATTTGGGAGCTTTGCGGGGCAATCAATTTACTATTTTAATCAGAACCACTTCGGATTTCAAAAAAGATATTTTTTTAAAGAATTTAGAAGAACTTAAAAAGAGTGGTTTTTATAATTTCTTCTATTTGCAAAGATTTGGTGTTCCAAGACTGATCAACCCCTATTGTGGTCTCTGTGTTTTAAAAGGCGATTATGAGGGAGCGATAAAAACGGCAATCTGCCGACCCGGAGAAAGAGAACTTCTTTATTTTCAGAGTTTAAGAAAAGAGATTGAAAAACTTTGGGGAGACTGGGAAGAAATGGAAGGAATTTTTAACCTCTTTCCCTTTACCTTCCAAGATGAAAGAGAATTGGTTAGTTATTTAATCCAAAAACCAAACGATTTTATTGGAGCCCTAGATCAAATTCCCCGGGTGGTCCAACTTTGGCTAACTTCTTTTGCCGCTCTTTTATATAATAAAAAACTCTCTTTGTATTTAAAAGCCGGAGAAATTCCACCTCAAAAATTACCCCTGGTTTTAAGTTCGGAGAGAAAGGACTGGCTTTTTTATGAAGATTTCTTAAAAGAAACTGGAATTTTTTCTATTACCTTTGCCATAAAAAATTTGAAACCCTTTCCAAAAATATATTTAAAACACCGAGAGCAGATGGTAAAAGAAAGGGTTGAAATTTTAAATTATAAAATAATCCCTGAAGGCGTGATCTTGAATTTTAATTTATCGAAGAGCTGTTATGCGACCACTTTTTTATCTCATCTATTTAATTTAGTTTCAGGAAGCCTGCCTAAAAGATTTTCTAATCTACCAATTGATACTAAAGCTAACTTAAAACAGCAATCGCTAGAAGACATTTTAAACAAATTTTCTGATGTTGTTTCCTCTCCCTCCTGGCGGCTTTTGTGGAGGATATATTAGATTGAGAAATATGCTAAATAATTAAGGCGTCTATCTCTAAACGCCTTATTTTTTGAACGATTAAATTTCAATCACTCTTTCTTTCTCATCCATGATCTCTATACCGAAGGGTTTGGCAATTTTCCGGAAGGCCGTGATTTGAGGTTCAGTCTGGGGCCAGACCGAGACCTTAAGACCCGACCGCTGGAAAATTTCCAGAACTAACTGAAGTCCGGCCTGGCTTTCGTGTCCTGTACGATGAACTGGCGCCTCTTCAATCCCTAGATCAGTCAAGCCAATCTGGTTGACCTCCCCTTCGTTAAGAATCAGTTCAGCCACCTGCGGTCGGAACACTCTATATTGCTCTCTTAGTACTTCTTCGTTACCAGGAATACACCTTGCCGAAGATACTAAAACGTCACTCTCGGGTCGAAGTTCAAATGCCGGATTTTGTTTTTGGGCAATCCGCCAAAGAACAGAATTCTCTTCGGCCTGACAACCGGTCGCGAAGATAACTGCCTCCTCAAAATTTCCTTCCTCGCTTGTTTTTAGTCTGAGCAACTCTCGAGCATTCTGCATGCCGGCTCCGAAGAACTGAACCGGTCTACCTAATATCTGGGCAACCTCGGCAATCCGCCTGATTCGTTCTAAGTTAGTCGAAAAACAGGCGATAATTACTCTCCCTCTTGCTCTTGCCAAAATATTAGTAGTGGTATCTACTACCACCGCTTCAAGAGGAGTGAAACCGGGAAGATGAGCATTGACAATGTTGAGAGAAAGAATATCAACTCGTCCCTTAGCAATCTCTCGAAGAGTAGCGATTGTTTTTGCCTTAGATTCCCCCTCCCAACCAGTAAGCTTGAAATCGCCAAGATGCACCACCCTTTTCCTTTCTCCTTGAATCACCAATCCCGTCGTTTCTGGGATCGAATGAGGTAAGAAAAAGGTATCAATCTTGACCGGGGCGTCATCTAGAAGAATCGGATCGCCCGGCACAACTCGTCGGGCTCGCTCAAGAATTCTCACTAATCGAGAATTTCTCTGCCAAGCAGCGCGACGGGAGGCCAGTTGAAAAGCCACTGAACCCAGCACCACCGGGCCATTACCAGGTACGGCAGAAAGGTAGCTCTGATGGTCATGGTGGCCGTGAGTCACGATTGTCGCTAATATTATCTGACCAGCGATTAACCGCCGAAACCTTGCCTCCTCTCCATTAAATTCCTGCGACCCTGGGTCAATCAACAGTCCTCCTTTCTCGGTGAGATAGAGGAAAGTATTGAAGCCGGCGACATCAACTTCTGTACCTTCGTCAGGACTTACCACTCCCGCTTCTCTTTCCGGCACTCTGGTGACGTGGCCGAGATAAAACATTTCTTCCTTCCAGAAAGTAGGCCGGCGATAGGGAACAAGTGTTACTTCTAGCTCGCCGCCCCGGAAAGTCTTCATTTTCCCCCGCGCAGCCGGGTTGCAAATCTCGCAAAACGCCTGCCGGCAAAGCCCGACCGGAAAGCCTTCGTAATTTGAAGCCCACTTATATCCTTCCCTTCCGCCCGGACCAAACCAAAGCTTCACCTTTTCTATCACCATCAATCCTGTCTTCTCCATGATCTACCTCCTTATAGTCGTTCGGTTTTAATATATCGACCATTATTTACTTTAAAAATAGCTGATTTTAAATTATACTATTTAATGATATTTTTGTCAAGCACCGAGCTTCTACGACTAGAAGTGAAGGTCGAGTCAAAGAGAATTCTCTCTTTTTCATCTTCGCTAGCGCTTGATAAAAGAAGGAATCTTCTTTGAGCTAACTATTGACAAAATGGAAATCGTTTGCTATAATTTAAGTAGAAAATAGCTCTTTTAAAATTGAGTTTTTAACCTCCTATGGGTAATACCTAACTGGGATAAATCGATGCCTAGTTAGGTGTTACCCAAAAGCTCTGCTGTGGTGGGGCAACTGCCTCAAATACAACCCAACAGAAAAAAAAGGAGGCTTTAATGGGTAAGCAAAAAAAACATGGGCAGAAGGAAAGGCGGGAGGAGAAAGGGCAGGTGAAGGGAAAGGAGACACTGCACCTTTCCTCATTCAAGGGGCTGAAGGAAGCGACCGAGAATGGAAAGGTTCAACTCTCCACTCCGGCGGCAGTCAAGAAAATCCCTATCACTAAGGCAGGAAAGCCGGAATACGATCACTTCTTCGAGCTCTATGCCATAGTGACCCGAAGCTCCAACCGCTGCCCCTCCCTAAAGGAGGCAATGGCAGGGAAACAAGGAGGAATGTATTTTCTCCCACTCGGCTTCATTCCAGGTCCAGCCATCCTTCTGAGCTTCCGACCACAAAATGGCGGAATCCAGGGAGTGAAGGCCACCCCCGATGTGGCGAAGGGGATGAAAATCCCCACTCTTTGGCAGAAGGTAGCTGAACTGCCGGCCAAGATCCTCCAGGCCCTGAAGGAGTGGCAGTCTGTCATTGAAAGGCTCGGCTACGAGCCCTCGCCCTACAACCTCGGATTCGCCCACGGACTACTGGAAGGTCGCGTACCTTCCAAGTTCCTGGCGATGATGATGCCACACTTCCGGTATCGCCCCGGTGATCCTGAGCTACCGCTCGGCGTGGTGCTCATACCGACGGAGGGCGGAGGCGGAATGAAAGTGGAGAAAATCCACAATCCGCGCGGCATCCCCGATATCCCGAAGGTCGGCACGGTTATGACACTATCCGACCTAAAGAACGGCAAGGGTCCGGTGCAGAAGTTGCTCCGAACCTGGGCCCTAATGGAGGGTAACTTTCTCGGTCGTTATGACCGGGAAGGCAAACGACTCCAAGTCAACCTCACTCGCACTCCCGACCCACACCAAACCTACCGCCGCCCCATCCTCTAGACTAGTCCTTACCCACACATCTCGAAAGGCTCTTGGCTTCACCGCCAAGGGTTCTTTCATTTCAATTGATTTTATTGAAAATTTTTGCTAATTTAGATATATGCGGAACTTGGCGAAAAATTTTTTATTTATTTTGCTGATTTTTCTGGTAATTTCAGCGGTTTTTTCTTTGTTTTCAAAGCCATTTGAAAAAGTAAAAGAGTTATCGTTCACTCAATTAGTTCAGGATATTAACCAAGAAAAAATTAAAAAAATTGTTGTTTCGGGAAATGAACTCCAAATAGTTTATCAAGATGATTCTAAGGCTATTTCAAGAAAAGAAACCGAGGCAGCCCTTTCAGAGTCTCTAATCAATTACGGAGTGGATAAAACAAAATTAGCCAAAGTAGAAATAGAAACAAAAGAAGCTGGCGGAACCTGGACATGGTTGGGACCGGTTTTATTTGCTGTCTTACCTCTCTTACTTTTTGGCTTATTTTTCTGGATGATTTTTCGCCAAGCCAAAACCGGAGCTATGCAGGCCTTTGATTTTACCAAAGCCAGGGCAAGGTTGTTTGGTGCTGAAGGTCACCCTAAAGAAAGAATCACCTTTAAAGATGTGGCAGGGTTAAAGGAGGCGAAACAAGAATTAATGGAAGTAGTTGATTTTTTAAAAAATCCCAAAAAATTTTTAGATATGGGAGCGAGGATACCGAGGGGAGTTCTACTTTTAGGTCCCGCTGGATGCGGGAAAACGTTACTTGCGAGGGCAGTAGCCGGTGAGAGTAATGTCCCCTTTTTATCTATCTCTGGTTCAGAATTTGTGGAGTTATTTGTCGGAACCGGCGCGGCTAGGGTAAGGTCTTTGTTTCAAGAAGCAAAAAAACATGGCAGATGTATTGTTTTTATTGATGAATTAGATGCTGTTGGGAGAATGCGGGGATTAGGATTTACCGGCGGTCACGAAGAAAGAGAGCAAACCTTAAATCAGATTTTGGTTGAAATGGATGGATTTGAGAGGGAATCCGGAGTTATAGTTTTATCTGCCACAAACAGAGGAGATGTCTTGGACCCGGCTCTTTTGAGGCCAGGCCGTTTTGACAGGAAAGTGGTCTTAGATTTACCAGATGTTAATGATAGAGAAGAAATTTTAAGAATTCATTGCCGGGGAAAACCATTGGCTTTGAATGTAAATTTAAGAGAAATCGCTGAAAGAACTCCGGGATTTTCCGGAGCTGACTTAGCCAATATTGTTAATGAAGCAGCAATTTTAGCTGCTAGAAGAAATAAGCATCAAGTTTTCCAGGAAGAATTTTTAGAATCAATTGAAAAGGTTCTATTGGGGCCGGAACGGAAGTCACATATTTTATCAAAAAAAGAAAAAGAAATCGCTGCTTATCATGAGGCAGGTCATGCTTTGGTTTCAGCTATACTACCAGGAACTGAACCAGTTAGAAAAATCTCAATTGTTGCTCGGGGAATGGCCGCAGGCTATACTCTTAAGATGCCGACTGAGGATAGAAAAATTAAAACAAAATCAGAATTTTTGGCCGAAATGGCTACATTGCTCGGTGGTTATTGTGCTGAAAGATTAAAATTTGGAGAACTAACTACCGGCGCTAGCAATGATTTGGAAAGGGCTTCCCAATTAGCCAGAAAATTGGTAAAAGAATATGGAATGTCATCTTTGGGGCCTATTTCTTTTAGCGAAAAGGAGGAATTAGCTTTTTTAGGAGGAGGGTTTGGAGAATATAAAAATTATTCGGAAAAGGTGGCTGCCCAAATTGATAGAGAGGTAGAAAAATTTGTTAAAAAGGCTGAGGATACGGCTCGCGAAATTTTAACCAAAAAGAAACGTTTACTTGAGAAAATTGCCCAAACTCTAATCGAAAAAGAAACAATTGAAAGAGAAGAATTTGAGAGTTTAATAGGAAAAAAAGGGAATCCGCCAGCTGGCGGAGAAAAGCCCTTAAAAATTCCCATAAGGCGGGGAAAACAAATCAAGATAAAAATTAAGCGCGTGTAGTTCACTGGTAGAACGCCTCTCTTATAAAGAGGAAGTAGAAGGTTCGATCCCTTCCACGCGCATTGGGCGCGTAGCTCAGCTGGTTAGAGTGCTACACTGACATTGTAGAGGTCACCCGTTCAAGTCGGGTCGCGCCCACATGAAAATTATTTATGAAGATGAGAATGTTCGGGTTTTAGATAAGCCGGCGGGCGTTAATGCTGATGATTTTGAGGAAAGAATTCATAGATTAGATAAAGACACTTCAGGAATATTTTTGGTGGCAAAAAACGATAAAACCTTAGATTTTTTACAAAAGCAATTTAAAGAAAGAGAAGTTAAGAAAAAATATCTCGCTTTAGTGGTCGGCCACCTTAAAAAGGACGATGGGACAATTGAAACTTTAATTGGTCGCGCCCCAAAAGACAGAAGAAAACAGAAAGTTTATTTACCACACGAACCCGCAGCTATTGGTAAGAGAAAAGCAATTACCAAATATAAATTATTGCAGAGGTTTAAAAATTATGATTTGATTGAGGTTGAACCTCGAACGGGTAGGAAACACCAGATTAGAACCCATCTTTCCTATCTGGGTCATCCAATCGTCGGAGATAAATTATATGGATTTAAAGGTCAAATTTACCCCCCTCACCTTAAAAGACAATTTTTACACGCCAGCTATCTAAAAATAACATTGCCAAATGGGGAAACAAAAGAATTTAGGTCGGAATTACCAGAAGATTTAAAAGACATATTAAAAAATTTATGACTAACAAACTCGAAGTCTCTAATCAAACTCAATTAAAAAAGGAGTTGCCCGATATTAGACCCGGTGATACTGTTCGGGTTTCTCAAAAAATTAAGGAAGGGGATAAAGAAAGGGTTCAGGATTTCGAAGGTTTAGTTATCGCCAGAAAACACGGAAAAGAAATTGGAGCAACAATTACTGTGAGACGAGAAATTTCCGGAACTGGTGTTGAAAGAATTTTCCCTCTTCATTCTCCTACTATTGAAAAAATAGAAATATCGAAGCGAGGAAAAGTCAGAAGAGCGAAGCTTTATTATTTAAGAAAAACTAAAGGAAAAAGAGCGAGATTAAAGAAAGAGAAATCTGCTAAAGTAATAACTGAAGAAAAACCAGAGGCCCAAGTGGCGAAATAGATATTTGCGCGGGTGGTGAAACTGGAAAACACGCCACTTTGAGGGGGTGGTGAGCGCAAGCTCTTGGAGGTTCAAGTCCTCTCCCGCGCACCCCATATGATAAAAATTCGAAAATTTTTACTTTCTGATTTAGAAAAAGTAATGAATGTAGAAAAAGTTTCTTTTCCGAAAAACCGGGCCTATCCAAGAAGTTATTTTGAGAAATATTTTAAAAGATACCCTCAGGGATTTATTGTGGCAGAAGATAGAGGAAAAATTTTAGGTTATGCGATAGGCGAAATGAGAAATCGGGTACCCGCAAAGCGGGTGGGAGAATTTGTCTCTTTGGCCGTGAAACCAGAATTCCGCAAAAAAGGAATAGGAAGAGAACTTACCAATTTTTTAATAAATCTTTTTGAGAAAGAGGGTGTAAAAAACATTTCTCTCAACGTTAGAGCTGAAAACAAAATAGCTATTTCTTTTTACAAAAATTTAGGTTTTAAAATTGTAAAAAGGGTTAAGAAATACTATCGTAACGGCGACGATGCCTACATAATGAATGAGAAATTGGGCGCATAGCTCAGCGGCTAGAGCGCTTCGTTTACACCGAAGAGGTCTCAGGTTCAAGTCCTGATGCGCCCACAACGTACAAAATCAGAGATTTTTACGTTGTAGGAACGTAGAAATTGCAAAGCAATTTCGTACGTTCCACCCATATTGATTAAGGACTATTAATTAAGTACAATTTAATTATTAGGCCGCGGTAGCTCAGTGGTAGAGCACAATTCTGAAAAAATTGGGGGCGGTGGTTCGATTCCACTCCGCGGCATAAAATGCGGGTGTCGTATAACGGCTATTACATGTCCTTGCCAAGGACAAAAAGAGGGTTCGACTCCCTTCACCCGCTTGACAATAAATCAAAAAATCGCTAATCAGGCGATTTTTTGGTAAAATAAATAATATGAAAATTACTTATAGAAAAGCAAAAATAAAAGATTTTAATAGTTTTTTACCTCTTTGGGAAAAATTGGATAAAAGTCAGGTTAAATATCATTCAATTTATATTTTGGATAAGAATATTATCGGAAAAAGGGAAAGATATTTTAAGAAATTGTTAAAAGGTAAAGGTAGTTTTGTATATGTAGCAGAATATAAAGGGGCATTAATTGGTTTTTTAGTTGGAGAAGTTAAAGATACTTCGCCTATATTCAAGATTAAAAGGATGGGACAGTTGTCTTCTATTTTTATTAAGGAAAAATATAGAAAAAAGGGGATAGGCACTGAATTTGTTAAGATTTTGATTAAAGAATTTAAAAAAAGAGAATTAAGATTTATAACAGTAAATGGTAATACTCATAATACCGCAGCAATTAAATTCTATAAAAATGTGGGATTCAAAGACTTCAGATTTGTTATGATTAAAGATATTAAGTCATAAATCTATCGTCGCCCTTCAACCACCGTCACTTCCATTGATAAACTTGGTATAAAGAAACGCTCTTTAGTGGTCATCCAATAGGTTCTAACATCATCCACTACCCCGCTTGAATCGCAATGAAAGCGAAAGAAGAGATTTATCTCTTCGCCCAGCGAGCCGCAGCGAAGCTTAAGAAGAGATCTATCTCTTCGCCCGCTCTCTTGACATCTCTTTCTAAATAAGCTATTATTATAGAACCCCTTTTAAAGGGGTTTTCTAGATGTTTAATGACTTTAAACGCCTTCTTGGAGGGAGGTTAGATATCATAATTCTCTTAATATTGGCATTAGTTACTCTCGGGCTTGGAATCTTTTTCTCTGTTGAGATAAAAATTCAGGAGGTTGAAGCTAATTTAAACAGCCCTGTTTTTGATGGTTCGCCTACGCTCACCATCAATAACTCGCCTCAATTGGCTCTCTTCCAAGAAAACACTCTAGTTCCCCTTTCTACTCCAGTTAATCCCGAACCACAAGCAATCCAAAAAATAAGGGTAGTAATCACCGGATATTCTAGTTCTCCCCGGGAAACCGATGATGACCCTTATGTGACTGCTGCCGGAACTCAGGTTAGAGATGGGATTATTGCCAATAATATATATCCTTTTGGTACAAAAATTAGAATACCCGAATTATACGGCGAAAAAGTTTTCGTAGTTGAAGACCGAATGAGCTGGACAAAGGGTAATTATCAATTCGATATCTGGTTTCCCTCCTATTGGCAGGCCTTAAATTTCGGCGCCAAAAGAACTTATATTGAAATCCTGGAAAGTTAAAAATGTTTAACATCGGAAGTTAAACATAAAAACCACCTCAAAAAGGTGGATTTTTAATTTTGTGCCCGGGGAGGGACTCGAACCCTCAAGAGCTTGCGCTCGCAACATTTTAAGTGTTGTGCGTGTGCCAATTTCGCCACCCGGGCAAATTTTGAGGCGTCGGCCGGAATCGCACCGGCGTAAGCGGTTTTGCAGACCGCTGCGTAGCTTCTCCGCCACGACGCCAATTATATCTATTCTATCTCATTTTTCTTTATTTTTCAACTGTTCTAAAATTTCTTCAATTCGGCCAGCTTCGCTAGTTTTTCCTTCTTCCAGAAATTTTATCTTCGGAATTGGCTTCATCTTTAGTCGCTGGTTAATTTTTTGCTGAAGAAAGTAAATTCTTCGATTTAAAAAATCGACAATTTTTTTTATTTCTTTTTCTGGCTCCGCACCAGCCCCACCCCCTAAGCTTGCTGTTGGTTTTTCTGATTTAATAAATTTTGCATAGGGAGCGGGGCGGTACGGGGTAAATATTACTGAAATAAAAACTTTAGACTCCAACAAATCCGGTGAGGTTTCAACCCTTGTCACCGTCAATAAAGTGTCTGAGGGAAACTCAATTTCTCTCAATAAAAGCTGAGATATCTCACGCTTTATTAAAGCATTTACCCGTTGGATGCGCTTTGACACAAAAATTAGTAATTGGAAATTAGAAATTGAAAATTAAAGTTCGCCTTTTCTCCTTTCCTCTGTATATAAAACCAAAACATCTCCAACCTCTATCTTTGTATTTCCTTCGTAGAGCATTCCACATTCCTCCCCTTTCCCGGCCCTTTCCACATCTTTTTTATTTTTCTGAAGATTAACTAATTTCCCCTTACCAATGAGCTCTTCCTCCCTAAAAATCTCAATTTGGGCGCCCCCTCTCGCTTCCCCTTCGGTCACCCTTCCACCCAAAATCTGACGGTTTTTCTCCGCTAAAAAAATTGCTAAAACTTTGACTTTCCCAAAATCAGTTCTGATTGTTTCGGGTTCTAAAATTTTCTCCATAAACTTTCTTATTCCTTCAACTAAATCGTAAATTATCTCAAAAGTCATTATTTTCACTTCCTCTCTTTCGGATAGCGTTTTGGCTATTGGATTTATTTTCACTCGAAAACCCAAAATCAAAGCCGGGTACCCTCCTACGGGGTGGGCTCTAGCAGATTTAATGTCTGATTCGCCGATTTCTCCCACTTCTGATTTTAAAATACGCAATACTACTTTTTCTTGAGGTAATCCTTTTAAAACCTCCTCAATCGCCTCAATCGAACCCAAACAATCTGCTTTCAAAATTAAATTTAAAACTTTTTGCTCGGCTGAGATATTTAAAGCTTCAAGCGTTTCACTTTTTTCAGGAATTTTAAGAAAGTTTTGGGCAGTTTCTACATCGGGAAAAACTTTAAAACTTTCTCCAACCTTGGGCGATTTCTCAAGTCCTAAAACAATAACAGGATCAGCTGGTAAGGCTGTTTCAATGGATAGACCTTTAAAATTTTCTAAAATTTTAATTTTCCCCAAAGTAGAGGGGGTGCCAACAATGTCGCCTTGTTTCAAAGTTCCCTCATCTAAAATCAGAGTGGCGGTTGGTCCCCTTTGACTATCTAAATAAGATTCAATAACTAAACCTTGGCCCGGCTTTGAAATATCAGTTGCTAAGTTTTCCATTTCAGCTAATAATGCTATCAATTCTAAAAGCTCAGGAATTCCCTGGCCAGTTTCGGCTGAAACCTCAACTGCGAGCACTTTTCCTCCTAAACTCTCAACTAAAATATCTTCTTTTTGGAGTTCTCTTTTTACCTTTTCTGGATTGGCTTCAGGTTTATCAATTTTATTTAAGGCAACAATAATTGGAACGCCGGCTAATTTTGCTTGAGAAATTGCTTCTTTAGTCTGGGGCTGAATCCCTTCACAACAATCTACTACCAAAATAGCGATGTTAGCAACCTTAGCCCCCCTGGAGCGCATCTGAGAGAACGCCTCATGACCAGGCGTATCAATGAAGGTAATTTTTTTACCATCTTTTTCGACTTGGTAAGCTCCAATGTGTTGAGTAATACCACCTGCCTCTTTTTCAGCCACATGAGTTTTTCGAATGGTATCCAAAATTGATGTTTTTCCAGAATCAACATGCCCCATAACCACTACTACCGGTGGTTTTTGTATTAAATTTTGAGTTCTTTTTTCCACCCCGTTAGAAGTTTGTTTTTTTATGATATTCATATTTTTCAATTAAAAACATAGCATTATTATATTATTTTATTCTAGGTTCGTGAAAAAAATTTAATTTTTAAATTTTTTCACCAAGAACTTCTAACGGGGTCCATTTTGTTTTTGGGCTAGTTCGATAGCTCTTTTTTCTTCCTCAGATAGTAGGTACTCAGAAAGACCCGCTTTTATCGGCTTTCCATAAATCCGGTTTCCTTCTCGGGTGTATAAACTAGTTATTACCGCTCCATCATTGTTTCCATCGAGTAAAGCGATGGAAAAACTCTGATCTCCGCCAATCTCTTTAAAAGGATTAAATCTAACTAAACCAACTTTCTGAATCGAAAATTTATTTTCTTTTTTAAAACTCTCTAATTCTTCAGAAATTCTTTCAAAATTTCTCTCCAAGTCCTTAAACTGAGATATAATTTCGCTTAAATTTTCGGGCTCTTTCTTTTTTTTGAAAAGGTTAAACATGATGTTTAAAGTGGAAGTTTAAACAACGGAGGCGGAAGGATTCGAACCTTCGATGACCTTACGGCCATAATAGTTTTCGAAACTATCCGATTCAACCGCTCTCGCACGCCTCCATTAACTCAATTAAATTTTTAATTGTTTTTTTGGGCGAAACTTTTTTGTAAATTACTTTGTAAATTTCATTTATTATGGGCAAATCTAATTTATGTCTTTTCCCTAACTTATGCAAAGCCCAGGCATTATCAAAACCTTCGGCAGTAATCCTTCTTTCTCTAATATCTTGCCTCATTTTTTCGGCATCAAGATAAAGATTTTTACCAAATTGGAAATTTCTTGAAAGGGGGTTGGTAGAGGTTAAAATTAAATCTTCTAAACCTGCTGGTCCTAAAAATGTTTTTTCTTTTCCTCCCATTGCCTTGCCTATTTTTATCATTTCTTCCAAACCCTGCTCAATGAGTTTTGGTCTAATTTTTTCAATTTCTGGCTTCGGCCTCGCTGCCTCAACCAAACTAATACCTATGGCTAAGGAATTTTTAATAGTGCCAGCCAATTGGACTCCGATTAAATCGGTGGTGGTATAAATTTTCAAAGGTTTAACTTGAAAAACTTCTTTAAGTTTTTCTAAGAAAGTTCTATTTTTTGAGGCGATCACTTCTTGAGCTCGCTTTCCTCTGACAATTTCTTTGGCAAATCCCGGACCAGACAAATGAGCGTAAGGGATGGAGCCCAAAACTTCTTCAACAATTTGAGAAGGTACTTTTAAGGTTTCTTTTTCTATGCCCTTAGCGATTCCGAGGAAGGGTGGTAATTTTTTGAATCTTTTTATTTTTAGTAAAGTTTTCCGGAAATTAAAAGAGGGGGAAGCAATAAGAATTAGGTTAGTTCCTGTTATTAATTGTTCTAAGTTAGAAGAAATAAAAATTTTTTTTGGAATTTTAATTTCGGGTAACTTCTCATTCTCTCTAAATTTGGAAAGTTTAAAGGAAAACTCTGGGTTTTCATACCAAAAAGAAACTTGATTTTTCTTACTTAAAAGAATTCCCAGGGCAGTGCCCCAGGCGCCGGGCTCTAATACTAAGATTTTCATATGGACCCAGCGAGACTCGAACTCGCGACCTTCGGTATGCCATACCGACGCTCTAACCAACTAAGCTATGGGCCCATGCCCCTACCAGGAATTGAACCTGGATCCGCTCCTTAGGAGGAAGCTGTTCTATCCGTTGAACTACAGGGGCAATATAAATATCCTATCAACTTTTTTTCTTGTTGACAAGCGATTTTAGTGATAAAATAAATTCGTGTATTCGTAACTAATTCGTTATTCGTTGATTTATGGAAAAATCTCCAATTGTTGAAATAGCCAAAAGGGTCTGTCCAGCCGTCATTACTATCGTCATTTCCAAAGACCTGCCCAAAGTTGAGGGTTTTTATTTTATGCCTTTTGGCGACCAGAATCTAATCGTTCCCCGGATGGAAAAAGGAGGCAAAAAAGAAAAAACAAAAATTGGGGGCGGGTCAGGTTTTATTGTTTCATCCGACGGCTATGTCTTCACCAGCCAGCATGTTGTCGGCGATCCCGAAGCTGATTACACCGTTATTATAGAACCAGAAGTAAGGTATCCGGCGAAAGTTTTAGCCCAAGACCCCATAAACGACATTGCCATTTTAAAAATTGATGCTAAAGATTTGCCCTATTTAGAATTGGGCGATTCAGAAAAAATTGAGTTGGGCGAATCAGTAATTGCGGTCGGCAACGCCCTGGGAGAATTCCATGACACGGTAAGCACTGGCGTCGTTTCGGGATTAAGCAGATTTATTACTGCCTACAGTGGCATCAGTCAACAGGCAACTAGCTTAAAGGGCTTAATTCAAACCGATGCGGCAATTAATCCAGGAAATTCAGGCGGGCCATTGGTAAACATGGAAGGGAAAGTGATTGGAATTAATACTGCTATGGTAATGGGAGCCCAAAATTTAGGTTTCGCTATTCCCATAAATTATGCGGAAAAAGATCTGGAAGAAGTTATGAAATATGGAAAAGTCAGAAGACCGTTTCTGGGAGTAAAATATATTGTTTTAAACAAGGAAATTACCCAAGCCCACAAGCTTCCAGTAGATTACGGTGCCTTAATTATCAGAGAAAGATTGGGAGAAGAAGCAATAATTAAGGGATCGGCTGCTGATAAGGCCGGCCTAAAAGAATACGATATAATCTTAGAATGCCGGGGAGAAAAAATCACTGAAAAAAATCCCTTAGCCAATATTTTACAAAAATTTAAAAGTGGGGATGAAATTTCCTTAAAAGTCCTGCGAGAAGGAAAAGAAATCAATCTAAAAGTGAAATTAGAAGAAAAGAAATAAAATAAAAACAGCCTTCAAAAGCTGTTTTTTGTTGGGGCGGCTAAGCAGATTTGCACTGCCTCCGAGAGTTCCACAAACTCTAATGCTGCTATTACACCATAGCCGCCATTTTGCATTTTGATTTTTGATTTTTTAATTTAGCGAAGCGCTTTGTGCCCCTGGTAGGAATCGAACCTACATCACCTTCTTAGAAGGGAGGTACTTTATCCATTAAGCTACAGGGGCGCGGTAAATTTGATTGTATCTAAAACAAAATTAAAATCAAGCAAATTACGTTGGCCCGTTAGAGGCCTCGCCTCTAAACGGGCCGTTGTCGGGTTTCGTAATTATTTAAATGGATTGGGATATATTTTTAAATCGGCGGCTTCGAATCTTTTTTCTTTTTCTTGCCAAATTTTTAAAACGCCTTCATAAGTTTTCTCTTCAAATTGAAAAGGCTTCTCAGTAATTTGTGGTTCGGCTTTTTGGGCTAAAATACCGTATTTATAAAAAATAATCCCGCCAAAAATCAAAGCTAAAAAGAGAAAACCCAAAAAGGTTAAAAGGGCCTTCTCTCCTAAAGTCCTCGGTAGTTTTTTAAAAAAATCTTTTATTTTTTTTGTTTTCAATTTTGGGGGTTTCGTCATTTTGTATAAACCTTTAAAGAGAAATTGGCCTTAACATCGCCTAAAGAAAATTTCTCAAACTCTTTTGATTTTAGCTCTGCCTCGCTTAAGCGAACAATATTTAAATTTTGAACCTTAATTAAATAATCACTAGATTCTAATTTTTCTAAGAATTTTAAAAAGTTGGGGAAAGAACTCACGGAAGTTATTTGAAAAATCAGAGAAGGCCAGGGGTCTTTTTCGATTTTTGTCGGAAGGGCGGGTGATATTTTAATTAAAATTTGGCAATCTTGCGATGTTTTTTCTAAAAAACTAATGAAATCCACTGGCACTCCTGGGTCAATGAATAGTTTATCTATTTTTTCTAGGCCGGGTTCGATTTCTTGGTAAGAACTCCTAAACTTTTCGAGATTTTTGACCTTGGCTTCTAAAGCGGCCAAGTCCCCTCTCTGAAAAATAATCTCGGTCGCCCCTTTCTTAATCTCTCTAAAAAGAGGAGAAATAATAAAAATAACACAAAAAATGGTTACCAAAATGAGAAAAATGATGGATAAATTGATTTTGTTTTTTAGGGTCATTTTACCTTAAAAGTGGCGTTGAAGTTGATATCGGTGGGCATCACCCAATTAGCTGGTGGAAAATAAACTTCCACAAATTTTTCTTCTTTTTCGAGGTTCTTCTTAAATACAAGGAGGGTTTCTCTATCCGGGCAAAAACCAGATAGAGAAAATTGAGAAAGGGTGGGGTCAAAATTAAGGCTAGTTAAATAGGTACCCCAAGGGAGAGTTTTTGAAAATTTCTCTAAAATTCCAGTTAAATCAATTTCGTTTTGATAAAAAGAGTTTAATTTTGAAAGGGTCTGATTATGTCCTTTAATTTTTTCTTCAAGTTCTTGAATTTGGGCGCTTTTCAGTTCTTTCTCTTTCTCTGCAAGGTAAATCTTTTGGACTTCAAGTGTCCCTAAAAAAGAGGTTTTTATTGAAAACAAAATTAGAGCTAAAGAAATAAGTAGGGCCACCAGAACTATGCCTAAAATTAAAATAAGCTTTAAATTTTCTTCCTCTCTTATTTCTTCCCTTTCTTCTAATGGTAATAAATTTATCATTTTATTTAATGAGTCTTTGAGCTGAGCCTAGGGCTGTGGTATATCTCAACGATTCCTCAAGAGATAATTGCGATGTTTCTTTTTGATTCTCGGGTAAAATATTGATCCAAGGATTTCCCAACTCGACTGGAATTTTTAATCCGAGAGCAAGAAGTTCGGCTAACCCTTTTAAATTTGCTCCTCCTCCACAAAGCAAAATCTTTCCCACTCCTTTGCCATTTGGTGGTAAATGCTCATGAGCAGCATGGGTTTGATAATACTCTAGATGCTTTTTAATTTGTTGAGTTAAATCAACCAGGGCTGGAATGAGAGCCTCAAATACTTTACCTTTTTTGACCGTTCTTAGAGTTTTTTCATCTTTTATTTTTAATTGAATTTTTTCTTCTAAACCATATTTTATTTTTAATTCTTCAGCTTCTTCCAGGTTTGTGCCCAAATTTTTAGAAATAATCTCGGTAAAATTTCCAGAAGAAACCGGAATTGAGGAAGTGAAACGAAGGGATGTACCAGAAAAAACAATAAAACTGGTTCTGGTTGCCCCTAAATCAATCAAAAGTACCGGATAATTCGTAACTCCATTTTTAATTAAAGCCCTAGCAATGGCTGAAGATTCGATTTCAAGGACAAGAGGTTGAAGACCGGCTTTTTTTAGACAGGAGAGGTATGGATCAACTGTTTTTTTTGGTAAGGCAGCTAAAAGAACATCGAAATGGTCTAAATGGTTATATACTGGAAGAACAATCTGGGAATCTAAATAAACCTGGTCAATGGGTAAAGGAATATAATTTTCTGCCTCATAAATAACAGCTGATTTCAAATCCTCTTCTGAAAGCCGTGGCATTTGAATAACCTGTAAAAAAGCTTTCTCTTCTGGTAAGGAAGCAACAACATATTTTGTTTTCAATTTTTGGCCCTTTACTTTTGTTAGGGCCTCTTTAATAATTTTAGAAAGTTGCTCTTCATCTCTTATCTCTCCCCCTTTAATTATACCGGGATTTATTTTTTCTTCTCCAAAAGAAGCTAAGGTAAATTTTTTTCCCTTTTTTTCGAGTTTAATAATCTTTAAAGATAAATCAGAGATATCAAGTCCAAAAGCTTTTGGTTTTAAATCTAAAAAATTCATTTTTCCTACGAAATTACGAATTTTTTTACGAATATACAAATATTCTATTTTTTATTATATCACACTTAGAGTTCTTTCCAGTCAAAAATTTTAAATTGAGAGCTGACAAAGGGAGTAAAAGCCGGTGGATTGTAAAGCAAATTTGGGTCGACATAGGTTTCCCTTTTTAAATAGCCAGAGACCACTTGAGAACCAGAAATCCATTGAGTGCCAACCCGGCCATTACTAATGATTGAACCATAAATTTCCAATTTCTCTCTAATATTATTCGGATAATGGTTTCTTGAAAAACGACCTTTCTGGGCAACGAAAATTCCTCGCAATTCCATCTGGTCTGGCGATTGGGGTCCGATTAAAACATTTCTTTCGCCAATCAAAGTCAAACCATCGGAGCCATCTTTGACTGCATAGTCAATGTTTCCAGGTACAACAATATCCGTATCCAAGTTGGGATTAATAAGATTTGCCGAAACAACTGTTACTTTTCCTTTAACTACTCCCTCTGGCCAGAGGTTGTCTTCAAAAAAATAAAGAGGGCAATTTTGATCAATAGTAACAGTTTTGAATAAATATTCACTTGAAATTGTGAAATAATCATAATGCCAATCCTCCTCCAAAGAGTAGGCATGAGTGGAAGAAAGTTTTGTAATTATCCAAACTTCAAAAGTGCCATTATCCTTGAATTTCAAATGGTAGCCATTTCCCTTGGAATCAATATTGGTCGAAGGAGGCCAATATTTTTCTTGAGGATAAGGCTGAGTGAGGCTTTTTATTTGAGCTAGGTTAACGGTAATTCCAGTAAAATCAAAAGGAGGAATAGGAAAAGAAAAAAGATCTTCGGTTGGATTATAGGTATCAGTAAAAACTCCTGGGCAAACGCATTGTTTATCTATTACCTGACATTGATCGGTGGGACAATTTCCTAATCCTACTCCTCTTCCTGGTAATCCTTTGGGTCCGCAACCAAAAGAACCAGTGCAAACCCAATTCTCTCTAGCCGAAGAGACAAGAGAATAATTAGTTCCGTCAAATCTTATTCCACCATTGGAATGATAAGGTCCCCTGATTTCCTGGTCAGAACCAACCCAAACATTATCGTTTAAAATATAAGAGTATTTAGCAACCGACTCTCTGGCATATAAAGCACTGACTTTTCTTTTTATATTTGAAAATTTATTTGTCCAGCCAGTGGAGGTAATTTTCTTTTGAATACTCTGGCCACAAGAAACTGTTGAAGCGATACTGAGGGAAAAATGGCCAACCAAATTTCCAGCTGGATCATAATAATCTTTTTCAGTTAAGCAATTAGCTTCCACTTCATTATTAAGACACCACCTGTAATAATTTAATCCAGCTTCAGCAAGTTCCAAAGCTTCATTCCAAGCCACTCTTTGAGCCGATTGTCTTAATTGCAGTAAAATAAAACCTAAAAGACCAGAAAGCAAAATCAAAAATATTGCCCCAAAAACCAAAACATAAGTTATAATAATTCCTTTATTTTTCATATCATTCTTGTTTTAAATTTCTTAATTGGACAAAAGATTCCAGCTCAAATTCGGTGGGTGGTCGGTTTGGATCAACATTAACTACCAAATAAACCTTCATCAGTTTTGTATCTTTCAATCTAGCCGGATAATCTGTAATTTTGTTTCCATTTTGGTCATGATATTCAAAAATTGGCGGAACATTTCTAACATAAGAAGTTAAAGTAGTAATGACTTCATCTTCTGGAGGATAAGTTGCTGGAGAGCCGACTGGTTTAATTACTCCCTTTTTAAATTCGTGGGCAAGGGCCGATATGTCTTCGGTAAAAGAAAACTCAAATTTAGCTTTCATTGAATGGGGACAGTTGGGATCAACATAAGAAGTGGCATCAGCCAAAAAAGAAATGTAATTATCAGCTGCCTGAGTTTTAACATCGAAGGTGGCAGTCCCCTGCCAAGTTCCCGGACAATCTGAACAACCTGTTCGACATATATCACCAAGTTTAACTCCATCGGCATAAATTTCGGCGTATTCATTACCCGCCCCGAAATCTCCGTCAACCGAAACCTTAACCTGAGCTGAAATTATTGTTCCTTTTAAAAAATTTGGAAAACTGACACCGCAGGT
>Ga0172362_10001525_pt1 | contig 19786 bp, 12 predicted proteins | sample LakKivs1_kivu2a2_FD_114534 | JGI IMG/M metagenome (GOLD analysis project Ga0172362, IMG submission 114534) | Sediment microbial communities from Lake Kivu, Rwanda - Sediment s1_kivu2a2 | ecosystem: Environmental > Aquatic > Freshwater > Lake > Sediment | place: Rwanda: Western Province, Lake... | reverse complement strand
CTTTACCACCGGAATGTGCAATACGGTTAAAAATATAGTAATATAGAGAATCGTTTGCCGGAACAGTTCCTGAAACATATTTAACCGGGAACTTCCAGTACCCGTCGCCGTCAGTGAATACATCAGTGAAGTTAAAAATATTAACGACCTCACTATTCAGTTTTACAATAAGTATTTGTCCCCTGCCCGATGCCCCGGTAGAATCTTCCCAGGTGCGATACCATTTATTCTGGTCATCCCCCTTTATGTCATTGTCATTTACAAATATGAAACTTACGTCAGATGCGTTTTTATTATTATAGCGGAAGATGCCCTTACCAGGATCAGCATCTGCTGTTGCCGTACTGAACCTGTATCCGATGCTTCGCTTAACACCTGATGCTCCCGGTGTCACTTTGGTGTTCTCTGTTTCCTTGTTTTCCTTGTTTTCCTTGTTTTCCTTTTTATCCTCCTTCTGCGAAAATGCAGCACTGGTGAAAAGGGTGATAATGACGAGAGCAATTATCGATCTCATATGCAACAATTTTACAAAAGCCAATTTAAGATAAAAATAATGTTTTATATCATAAAAACGAGATAAGCTGTACAAGTACCTAAAGACAATAACCATGCCTTATTCTTGTATTTGATTACCTTTTTCATACTTTTGCATGCCGTAATAATCTGTAAATGGAACAAATAAGAAATGTAGCGGTAATTGCTCATGTCGATCACGGAAAAACCACGCTTGTTGACCGAATACTTTACCAGGTGAAGCTTTTCCGCGAAAACCAGGTAATGGGCGATCTGATACTCGACAGCAACGACCTTGAAAGAGAAAGAGGCATCACAATACTCTCAAAGAATGTCTCTGTGAGATATAAGAACGTCAAGATCAACATTATTGATACCCCGGGGCATTCTGATTTCGGCGGTGAGGTTGAGAGAGTTCTGAACATGGCAGAAGGTGTTCTGCTTATCGTTGACGCCTTTGAAGGACCAATGCCGCAGACCCGTTTTGTGCTTCAGAAGGCACTTGAACTCGGCCTTAAACCAATTGTCGTTATCAATAAAGTTGACAAGCCCAATTGCAAGCCTGAGGATGTTCATGAAAAGGTATTTGACCTGATGTACAGCCTGAAAGCAACGGAAGATCAGCTCGGTTTTCCTGCGGTTTATGGATCGGCAAAGAAGGGATGGATGGGGCCTGACTGGTCGGTGCCTGCAACAGATGTCAGCTATCTGCTTGACGCGATCATTGAGCACATCCCTCCTGCCCGCTTTGCTGAGGGTACTTTGCAGATGCGTATCTCCTCCCTTGATTATTCATCGTATATGGGACGTATAGCTGTTGGTAAGATCATCAGGGGAACGCTGGTTCCGGGGAGCCAGGTGTCGCTGATCAAGCGCGACGGCAGAATTGTGAAAAACACTGTAAAGGAAGTTTACCTGTTTGAAGGCCTTGGCAAGGAAAAGACCAAGAAGCCAGTCAGATCAGGAGAGATATGTGCTGTCTTCGGCATGGAGGATTTTGAGATCGGAGATACCATAGCCGATGAGTTTAGCCCGGAAGCTTTGTCATATACACCGGTGGATGAACCTACAATGAGCATGCTGTTCACTTCAAACAACTCACCTTTTTTCGGACGCGAAGGAACAATTGTCACCTCGCGGCAGCTCAGGGAAAGGCTTTTCAGGGAAACAGAAAAAAACCTTGCACTGAGAGTTGAAGAAACAGACTCTGCAGATACTTTTCTTGTTTATGGCCGCGGAATCCTTCACCTGTCAATCCTGATTGAAACAATGAGGAGGGAAGGATTTGAAATGCAGGTCGGACAACCCATGGTCCTGATTAGAAAAATCGACGGAACAGATCATGAGCCTGTAGAAGCACTTACTGTTCACGTGCCCGATAACTTTACCGGCAAGGTCATAGAGCAGGTGACCATGCGCAAGGGTGAGATTTCACACATAGAAATTGAGGATGGAAGGGCACACCTTGACTTCCGGATACCGTCACGCGGGATCATTGGACTCAGGAAACAGGTACTTACCGCAACTGAAGGAGAAGCAGTGATGGCACACCGCTTTGATGGCTATGAACCATGGAAAGGCGAAATGGCAGCGAAACGTAACGGGTCACTAATTGCAATGGAAACAGGTACTGCCGCCGCCTATGCCATTGATAAGCTGAAGGACAGGGGCAGGTTTTTCGTCTTCCCGGGTGAAGATGTATACATGGGACAGGTTATAGGTGAAAACACCCGCCAGGATGATATTACAGTCAACGTAACAAAGACAAAAAAGCTGACAAACATGAGAGCCTCAGGCTCTGATGACAAGATAATTCTGGCGCCCCCGGTGCGTTTCTCACTTGAGGAAGCAATGGAATACATAGCATCGGATGAATATATCGAGATTACCCCTAAATCAATGCGCCTGAGAAAAATACTTCTCGATGAGGTCAGCCGTAAAAGGGCAGCCAACAAGCAATGAATTAAGCGAAATTGGTTATTTTTATACCATGCATGAATTATCGCTGGCTGCGGAAGTCATCAAGCTGGTTGAATCTGAGGCAGTTAAACACAATGCCCGGTCAGTAGACGAAATTACAATTGAGGTTGGTGATTTCAGCGGAGTCCAGGCTGAAGCTTTCAGGTCAGCGCTTGAAATTCTCTCTGAGAATTCAGGGATCAGAGATGCCAGAATTAATATAGAGAGGAAAAAGGGAAAAGGTATTTGTCCTGCCTGCAGTCAGGAATTTGAGATGGAACAGAGGATAGACAGATGCCCGGCCTGCGGGGAATTCCCCTCTGAAATAATTTCCGGATATGAATTCAGGGTTGTTTCCCTGACAATAGAAAATGACTAAGAGGACAAGCTATGTGCGAAACCTGCGGCTGCGGAAATAAGAATGGGTTCAGGATCGTTGATCCCGGATCCGGAGAATTTACGCATGAGCACGATCATCATGGAATTCATTCTCACAGCCATGCACACCATCATGATGATATGAATGAACACCCGCATCAGGATAAAATTATTCTTAATGTTGATATCCTGGCAGAGAATAACCGCATTGCAGCTCTGAATCGGAGATTCTTTGAAGGGAGGAAAGTATTATGCATCAACATGGTCAGCTCGCCCGGATCAGGTAAAACCACAATACTTGAGAAAAGCATACTTGAGCTTAAGAAAAAAAGAAAGATATACGTAATTGAAGGTGATCAGCAAACCACGCTTGATGCAGATCGTATAAAGAAAACCGGCGTGCATGCCATTCAGATAAATACGGGATCAGGATGCCATCTTGATGCAAGGATGGTTGATGCAGCCCTGCAGAAACTTGATATTGAGGCCGGGTCAATTCTCTTTATTGAAAATGTCGGTAATCTTGTTTGCCCGGCAATTTTTGATCTCGGCGAGAAAGAGAGAGTTCTGGTAATGAGCGTCACCGAGGGTGAGGACAAGCCGCTCAAATATCCTGCAATGTTTGAGACATCACATCTCTGCATAATTAACAAATCTGATCTTCTTCCGCATGTTGATTTTAATAAAGATGAATTCATCAAGAATGCTCTTCACATAAATCCTCATCTTGAATTTATAGAATTATCTGCAAAGAACGGTGATGGAATGAACGACTGGCAAGAATGGATAATAAACAAAAACCCTGCCTCCTGAGGAGACAGGGTTTTAATGTCATTTAAGACAGCTACTTCTTCCCGCCCGGAGTTCCGGTAGAAACTTTTGCAGCATTCTTAGATTTAACCTGGCTGCTTGCACCCTTATTCTGTGTTGCAGCTTTTTCCTGGGTCTGAACACCGCTCTTTGTCTGGGTCATAGTTCCTGACTGAGTCTGTGTTTTTGCCTGCTTCTTAGCCTGCTTTTCAGCCTGTTTGGCAGCTTTCCTTTCCTGGTTCCTGATCTGCTTCTGGGCTTTGGTCTCCTGGCCCTGGTTCTTGTACTGGGTCTGCTCCTGTGTCATCGTCCCTGACTGTTCCATGGTCCTGGTCTGAGCCTGCTCACCACCCTGGTTCTGATTCTGGTTTCCGGTCCTTGCCAGAGTCTGGGTCTGTGCTGCAATGCCTGCACTAATCAGAAGTGCTGCAGCAGCGAATAAAATCTTTCTTTTCATCTTTTTAATATTTAAGTTTTACCAGTTAACAATTCAAAAATATAACCGTGATTATGAAGTATTTATGAAAATCTTTGAAAAGTCAGAAGATTTTTACAAAACAGCTCAAAAGAAAAGAGAATCCTTTTGGATTCAGAGGATCAGTGTCTGAATAGAGTGGAATAATAAAACCCGGATCAGCCTCAACTGTCACCCTTCCCATATTGAAAGCCACAGGAATGCCAAGGTCAACTTCCATGAGACTGAAGAATTCACGTGTTGTTGTGCTGGTGCCGGATCCTCTTCCTGATGTCTTCTTCGGACTGAAAGGCTGGGTAACTCCTGTTGTAGTACCATCTGCAGTTGTCGTTTCAGTCAGGGTTCCGAAAAGCATATTTACATTAGGATCAAATGATATATATGCCTTTTCGTTGAAAAACTGAGGTGTCTGGAAATATCTGGAGTTCCTTAACTGGAAATATAGTCCTGACGATTCTGAGAAAACGCCTCCGGTCGATAGTTTTGTATATAGTATCTTCCAGTCGAAGCCAAGTGTCAGGTCGCCGTAAAAGAAACTGCTGAAAAGAGTATCGGTAAGCTCGCTGTTGACATGGTATCTTGATATCCCGGCTGAAAGATCAAACCATGTATTGACAGTCTTGCTGTATGTCAGTCCGAAAGTATTGAAGGCAAGAAAGGGATCAAAGGCAGACAAATGAAATGATGATGCCGAAACATAAAGCTGTTCCCTGAATCCATATGTAAGCCCACCGTAATAGTAAGGCTTATCACCAGATATGGAAGATCCCATATAAACCATGTTGTTCCCGAGACCAAGGGAACCAAACAGGGCATGGGATGATGTTTGTTCTTCCTGCGCGGAGACAGTGATTGCCGAAATCCCCGGTAATAAAGAAAGTAATGAGATTCTGAGGAGTGATTTTATATTCTTCATATTCTTAACTATGCATTGTTATTACAAAGATATTATCCGAACATGAAGAAAAGATGAAAAATTATACCACGGCAATCCTCCTCTTATACTCAGCAAGCGCCTCATCCAGCCTCTGCCGTTCTTTACCGTCGCCATGAACATTATGTGAGGGATGAATATAGAGCTTAACGCCTCTGTCGGCGAGTATCTCAGCTATCGTTGTAATGGTCATCCAGACATATGTAATAGTAGTACGAAAGCGTTATTTATCAGGTGGCTAATCCCGTAATATTCAGCGCCCAAACAGTTCCTTTAGCCCTAAATGCAGCCAGAGCCAGCTTTGTGCCGCCAAGATCAACTCCCAATACACATATAGAGAGCGTCTTGCTTATACTGTCATTTAACCGGGTCCAGCGCAATTTCCTTAACGCCGGTATTCCATCCTGATATCCTCAGGTTCAGTTTCTTTCCTTTGAGTAAATCAGCCGGAGAGCTTACAGTCAGTACAATATCCTCTCCCGGGGCCAGTGTGATATAATTACCAGACCACAGGCCAGGCTGCACCTCCTCACCGCCAGCCATCAGCTGACACCTTGTGAAGAAGGCAATTTTATCACTGTCGTTTGTGATCCTCACCGTCCATTCTGTTTTCCCGGTTGAAATCAATTCAGCTTTCAACTGTGTCTCGGGTAAACTGTTTATCGCTGTAAAGTCATTATTTGCGGAGATCCAGTATGCATTATGGGAAATTATTCTGCCTTCAGCATCCCGGAGGTTCAGTACAACAAACACAATACCTTCCTTTTTCTTTAATACCGATGCTAATGCTGCTGTTTCCTTTACTTCTGATGGCCTCAGGTTAAGACTCTTTTCTTCTTTAAACAGTGATTCTGATTCCAGGCTGAATACTTCAACGGAGGCTTTGATGTCCGGAACCTGGTTATAGGTTCTGTTAAGCACCGTGACTTTTTTGTTTGCCAGGTTCAGCTGAATATGAACAGGTTCGCAGGCATTCTGCATGAAATAATATCCGGCATTGGGCTGGAGATACCAGTCATATACCTGCCACACCACACTCGGGAAAGCAGCATTAAGCTTCCAGAGCATCACTCCCCCGATATCATTCAGCTTATGCCCGGCGGCTTCAAAGATGCCCTGGTATCCGACTGCGTTCATCAGTTGCATCATATCGCATAAATGTTCCATTGAAGCGGGTTCCCCGTATCTTTTGATTGTCTCCCTGTAATACTGATCCCACCTGCCGTTTCCGGTAGCAGCATCGTGATAACCCCATGAATTATTGAGTGGGAAAGGCAGCTTCTGATCCCAGACAAGGTCAGGGATGATTTTTGGTAAAATGTTATAAGGTACCATTGAGGGTAACCCGGTCTCATCTTTGAAAACCCAGTCCCTTGCTGTTAATGCCCTGGTATATGAGCTGGCGGGGTCCTGCCATGTGTAGGGGCCTCCGCTGTAAACACCTGTCGGAAGTCCATCAGGCCATGCCCCCGGCCAACCTTCAGGGAGCTCTGCAAAACCTGATGAACTCGGAATAAAGGGACGCGTTCCATCGAGTTCCGTTATGCTGTTTCGCATAAAATCATATAATTCCCTGCGTGCATGACCTTCGTTTCCGCCTGTCCACACCAGGAGGCTCGCATGGTTCCTTATCCTGTATATCGTGTTTACTACATTCCTTTTAAATACTTCACCTTCAAGAGGCCAGTCAGGGGATCCCTTGAATTCGCCCTGTGTGTCACCGGTTATCCAGAAATCGGACCAAACCAGCAGACCATAGCGGTCGGCAGCATCAAAAAATTCATCACATGGTGTCACTCCCCCGCCCCAGATCCTTACCAGGTTGATATTTGCATTCCGGCACAGCTGCATCTCATGATCATATCTTGCTGAATCGCGGTTAAGAAGCATGTCAGGGACCCACGCGCCGCCTGTGAGATGGATTCTCCTGCCGTTGACATAGAAGTCGCGCCGCCAGGTCTTGTTAACCTGGACAGCTTTGGTTGAAACGGTCCTGATACCAAAAACAAACGACGTATCGTTGACGATCTCCGAAGCATCAGAATATTGGAGCCTGATCCTGTAGAGGTTAGGTTTGCCGTGACCATTTGGCCACCACAGCACCGGATCAGTAATATTTAATTCTTCCGTATTGGTGCTGTTCATGTCAATCTTAAGCATCTCCCCGGGCGTAAGCTCAGCCGGTCTGGAAATTCTTATTGTCGTGCCTGAGAAGTTCTCCGGTGAAATAGTAACATTAAGGCTTCCGTCTTTCTTTGCCTGACTCATATTCTTAAGGGTCATGCTGAGTGATATCTTTGCAATGCCTGTATCAGGCAGGTTAGGAATTTCAGTAACGACTTTCGGATCAGCAAATGTGACTCCTCCGGTGGTACGAAGGTACACAGGGAGCCATAGGCCGATGTTACGGTCCCTGACGGGAGGTATCCAGTCCCACCCAACCGAACAGAGCATTGTTACGTTCTTCCCTATATCGCCTGTCGGGCCTCCGTTAGGATAAAAATCACCAAGAGTTTCCAGTTGTTCCTTTGAAGGCAATCCCGGATAATCAAGCGGATAGATCTTTACAGCAACAGCGTTCTCCTCTCCTGCCCTGATAAATTTGCTTACATCAAGACTGTATTGTGCAAACATACCGGCCATCTGAGTGGAATCTGTTATCTGCGAACCATTTACCCACACCGCAGCACGGTAGTTTATACCTTTGAATATCAGCTGGAAATGCCTTCCCTTATCCGATGACGGCACAGTGAAAGTTGCCCTGTACCAGTAAGGTTTCTTCCATGGATTAGGATCATTTGGCAGATGGCTGTACTGTTCAAGGTTGTATTGTTTATTGAACTCATCCGATGCATCAGGTATAAACATGTTATTCAATCCCTGGTAGGGATCGGGGTAGACACCGTTGTTCACCAACCCCCACAGAACCGTTGAAGGTACTTTTACAGGAAACCAGTACACATCTGATTTATAATCCGGATCTGATATTTCAGCACCTGATCCGGTAATGAGTGAAGAAGATTGCAGTTCAAAATCAATAAGCTGAACCTGTTTAACGGTTCCAGACTGACCTCTTAAAAGCGTATGTCCTGAAAGGGATATTATTACAAGAGTGATAACAGAAAGGGAATATCGTTTCATACCTGATTCGTTAGTTTACATTAGTGATTCAATGTATAAAGATGATAAAAGAATAGTTTGAAATCAAGGAATGGATATATGTTTTAGAGTTCATGACCATTTTTACCATACTTAGCTTTCATAAAAGGAATTTTATTCATATATTGGATTTGACCAACTGAGCGCAATAATGATAATACGTTGTGTATTAATTATTTAGAGCTTATGGAATCAATTCAGAACACAAAGAGATTCGGAACTATCCCGGTATTTTTCACAGCTATCTCCACAATTCTTGGTGCTATTTTGTTCCTTCGTTTTGGATTTGCTGTTGGCACGCTGGGATTCTGGGGGGCTTTTCTGATTATTATTGCCGGACATGCTCTTACAATCCCGACTGCTTTCGCAATTTCAGAGCTGGCAACAAACAAAAGAGTGGAAGGCGGAGGTGAATACTTCATCATTTCACGTTCATTCGGGCTTAATATTGGAGCAACAATCGGGATCGCTCTCTTCCTTTCACAGGCAATCAGCGTGGCATTCTACATAATAGCTTTCACAGAAGCTTTTGAATTCATCTTTAACTATTTTTCCAACTCTCTGAATATCGATCTTCCAAGACAAACAATAAGCATACCTTCTATGCTGGTGCTGGGAATTGTGATACTCAGAAAGGGTGCAAACACTGGTGTTAAAATGCTTTATTTCGTTGTTGCGATCCTGGCTGTTGCCCTCCTGCTTTTCTTTCTTGGAAGAACTGATTACCAGACTGCCTCAGCAGGCAGTATCCCGGCTGGTGAACTCAGGAACATGAAGGACTTTTTCATGGTATTTGCAATTGTCTTTCCAGCTTTTACCGGAATGACCGCGGGTGTTGGTCTCTCGGGCGATCTTAAAAATCCGGCAAAATCGATCCCCCTGGGTACTATTCTGGCCACAATAGCCGGAATGGCGATATACATTGCGGTAATATACAAGCTTTCAGTTTCGGTCAGCATTGAGGATATGCTTGCCAATCAGCTTATAATGAGCAAGATAGCAATATTTGGCATAGTTATTATCCCACTGGGCCTTGCGGCATCAACTCTCTCATCGGCAATAGGTTCAGTGATGGTTGCCCCGCGAACGCTGCAGGCGTTAGCCCTCGATTCCTCATTTCCGGTAAAGAGAATTAACCGGTGGCTGGCTGCTGGCAGAAAATCCGATGGGGAACCTGTTAATGCAACCCTCATAACCTTAATTATTGCCCTGTTTTTTGTGACCATTGGAAGCGTAAATGCCGTAGCAGAGATCATTTCAATGTTCTTTCTGGTAACCTATGGTTCATTATGCCTGATCTCGTTCCTGAACCATTTCGGATCCTCTCCTTCATACCGTCCCTCTTTCAGATCAAAATGGTACCTGTCGCTTATCGGTTTTCTTATTGCATTATGGGTCATGTTCAGGATCAATGCACCTTATGCCCTTGCATCGCTTATTCTCATGACCCTGGTTTATTTTTATATTAAGATGTATCATCACGAAAGGGATGGGCTTGAATCACTTTTTGCAAATACACTTTTCCAGATAAACAGAAATATTCATGTCTATCTTCAGAGATCTGAAAGCAGGAAAAAAGTAAAAGAATGGAGACCAAGTGCTATCTGTATTTCAAAAGATTCCTTTACAAGCACCAGAGCATTTCAGCTATTAAAATGGATATCCTACAGGTATGGTTTCGGCACTTATCTTCACAGGATCGATGGCTACTATTCGAGGGCTACCAGCAGGCAGGCAGCTGAAGAACACTCAAAGCTCATCTCATTTTATAATACTCCGCATAATCATGTATTTGTCGATACAATCATATCGCCATCGTATACATCGGCACTTGCCCAGGCAATTCAGCTGCCTGGAATTTCCGGGATGGAGAACAATATGGTGATCTTTGAATTCAGCAAGGAGAATCCTGAAAATCTGAAGGAAATACTCGAAAATACCGAGCTCATTAAAGCAGGTCAGTTTGATATCTGCCTCCTGGCATTCAGCAGGAAGGAAATGAATTTCAGGAACGGTATTCACGTGTGGATAGATATTGGATTTCCAGAGAACTCAAGCCTTCTGATCCTTCTCAGCTTTATCATATCCGGCCATCCCGACTGGAGAAAATCCAATATCAGGCTGTTTACCACCTGCAAACCTGGTGAGAATGAAGAAATTAAGATAAAGCTGACAGAACTGGTCAGGAACGGAAGACTTCCGATATCTGAAAAGAATATAACCATCATCAATGAGGAAGCTGGAATGAGCCTGAAGGGACTTATCAATGATAGATCTTCAGCAGCAGCTCTTACACTTATTGGATTCAGTACACATGGATTAAAAAGCAGAGGTGAGAATATCCTGGGAGGATATGATGATATCGGCACAATACTCTTTGTGAACTCACATGATCATAAGGAGATTGTCTGATTTCAATAAGCTATATCAAGTATTTTAACGAAACTTCTTTCAGAAATGATGTGATCCGCTACGAGTTTCAAGTAATTATTCTCTGAGCAGAATGATATACCAACACCGCTCTCCCGGATCATACAGATATCGTTCGAACTGTCCCCCACTGCGATTGTATTCTTTATATCGATCCTGTATTTCCCTGCCAGCTGGTACAGGACGTTTGACTTGCAGAAATAGTGATTGCATTTGCTCATCGGGTTCTTCATGAAAGCAGACGGCACTTTAACTTCCCCGGTAGCAATGCTTTTCGAGAATTCAAGCTCATTGCCTATCGAGAAGTCCATTTTTAGCTTGTTTTTAAGATGATTTGTAACCACATCATAGCTGTCACTGATTATGCCGCAAATATATCCCTGTTTTTTCAATTTTCTGATCACATATTCCGCATCATCGATTATCTTGATATTGTCGGTTACCCTGAGTATTTCATCAATAGAACGACCCTTCAGAAGCCAGGCTATTGATTTTGTCCTGGTATAAGGATTCTCATAATCAGTTACTATCCTTATAAGCTCATCCTTGAAACTGAAAGATTCGGCAGCAGTTGTGATAAAACTTCCTTCAAGGAGTGTATTGTCCATGTCAAATATTATCATTTTCTCCATACCCATAAGGCTTTCCCTGATGGCATAATCCATCTGCGTTCTTATGGCTGTTATGTTTTCCAGCGATTCAAGGTTAGTCTCAACTTTCTTTGCACGTTTAAGAATTGCCCTGGAGACTTCTCTTGACATCTTTGCAAGCTGATCCCAGTTTTGCATACGGTTTTCGATGTACCCTATATTCACCTCTTTTATTCTGACGCCAAGTGAATACATATCAAGGAGTATGCCAGCATCTACTCCATAATCGTTCTCAAACTCGATCTTTTTCATCAGGCTTTTTTTACACCCGATCATTCCGCTCAGCGGCTGGGCAAACCTCGTAAGGTCAGGGAAGAGAATACTCAGCAAAGGTTTGGCAACCAATTCTGTAACTCTTCCTGCCTGCCGGTCGAAGCATGATTTGATAAAATCTGCCTCACCTTTGACAATAGGATCCGACAGCAGCTCTGCAATATCATGCGGATATGTAAGAATATCAGCATCCAGATACACCAGAACCTCATTCTCAGCCAGAAGCATCCCGTCACGCATTGATGCTCCTTTCCCCAGTCTTGGACTGGTGTAGATCTTTACTTTCGGAAATTTCCGCGCCTGCTTGATTGTGTCATCAGCCGACTTATCATCAATAACCAGTATCTCATCAACAATCGGTGACTGGCCTGCGAGCTGTATTACGGAGGATATAGTCTTCTCCTCATTTAATGCAGGTATAATTATAGAAACCATGGTTATGAACTTCTTAAGTTAAACATTGCATATATCCGCCAGTTAAGGATATTACTTAAGGTACTTCCTGATATTGTAAAGCTTATTTAAGGCTTCAACAGGAGTCAGATTATCAATATCGATCTCAAGCAGTTCGTCGCGGATCTGCTTGAGTACAGGGTCATCAAGCTGAAAAATACTGAGCTGAAGCCCTTCTCTGTGGTCTGCAAGATCAGCTATCGGCTTGGAAAGCTCCTGTTTCTCATGGCTTTGCTCCAGCTCCTTAAGTATTTCATCAGCCCTGTTAACTACGCTTCTCGGCATTCCCGCTATCTTTGCCACATGGATCCCAAAACTGTGCTCACTCCCTCCCCTTTTCAGCTTGCGGAGAAAAATGACTTTATTGTTAAGTTCTTTTATTGAGATATTATAGTTCTTGACTCTCGAAAAAGAATTCTCCATCTCATTCAGCTCATGATAATGAGTTGCAAAAAGTGTTTTAGCCCTCATTTTATTTTCATGCAGGTATTCAACCATAGCCCAGGCAATTGAGATACCGTCATATGTGCTTGTTCCCCTTCCTATCTCATCAAGGAGAATAAGACTACGCTCCGAGAGGTTGTTAAGAATGCTGGCAGTTTCGTTCATTTCAACCATGAAGGTCGACTCTCCAAGACTTATATTGTCTGAAGCTCCCACTCTTGTGAATATCTTATCCACAATACCGACGGCTGCAGCCCTGGCCGGAACATAACAACCGGTCTGTGCCATAAGAACTATAAGCGCTGTCTGCCTTAATAAAGCAGATTTACCTGACATATTCGGTCCAGTGAGGATAATGATCTGCTGATCATCGGTATCGAGGAGAAGGTCATTGGGAACATAAGATTCACCTGCCGGTAGCTGCTTCTCGATCACAGGATGCCGGCCGTCATAGATCTCTATCCTCCTTGAATCATCAAGAACAGGCCTTACATAATTATTATCGTACGCAAGCACCGCAAAAGACCGGAGACAATCGAGCCTTGCAATTATTGAAGAGTCAAGCTGTATCGGCGGAATATATTCAATGACTGATAATACCAGGTCGTTAAACAGCTTTGTCTCAAGATCAAGGATCTTTTCTTCAGCGCCAAGTATTTTACTTTCATATTCCTTGAGCTCCTCTGTAATATATCGTTCAGCGTTTACAAGTGTCTGTTTCCTGATCCAGTCAGGCGGTACTTTGTCTTTATGAGTGTTTCTGACTTCAATGTAGTATCCGAAAACATTATTATAGCTTACTTTCAGCGAGGTGATGCCGGTACGCCGGATTTCACGGTTTTGCAGGCCGGTGAGATAATCCTTCCCGCTGTAGAGGATGGTTCTCAGCTCATCAAGTTCAGGTGACACACCTTTTTCAATAATATATCCCCTGTTGATCTGAACAGGGGGATCATTATTAATATCGTTCTCTATCCTGTCGGAAAGGGATTTGCATGAATTAAGCTGTTCCGCTAGCTTCACCAGGGGCGGGCATCCGCTGCGGCTGCAAAGAGCCTTAAGTGGATCTATTGCCTGAAGCGCTTTCTTAAGATGAACTATCTCTCTCGGATTAATGCGGTTAACAGCAACTTTTGAAACAAGACGTTCAAGATCGCCTATTTGTCTTATCAGGGCCGATATCTCTTCTCTGAATGCTTCTTTTTCCAGTAGATGCTGTACAATATCCAGCCTTTCATTAATTGGCTGAATATCCTTGAGCGGAAGTGATATCCAGCGCTTAAGAAGTCTTCCTCCCATTGGGGATATCGTATTATCCATTACATCTAGAAGCGTTCTGGCACCCTCATAGGGAGAATGGAATAACTCAAGGTTCTTTATTGTGAATTTATCCAGCCAAACATACCTGTCTTCCTCGATCCGTGATATGGAGGTAATATGTCCAAGCTGTTCATGCTGTGTAATATCGAGATAATGCAGTATTGCTCCTGCAGCTATTATGCCATATTGCAGGTTTTGTATCCCAAAGCCTTTCAGTGAACTGGTTTCAAACTGCTTAAGCAGCCTGTCATTTGCAGCTTCAGGAGTAAAGATCCAGTCGTCGAGTTTGAATGTATAGAATTTGGTTCCGAAGCTCTCCAGGAAAAGCTCCTTTTTTTTCTTCTCATAAAGAACTTCCTTGGGTTGAAGGTTACTGATGATCTGATCTATATATTCCATGGTACCTTCCGCAACAAGGAACTCGCCGGTGGATATATCCAGGAATGCGGCACCTGAAATTTTCTTTTCAATATGAACGGCTGCCAGGAAATTATTTTCCTTATGGTTGAGCACATTTTCGTTAAGCAGCACTCCCGGGGTGACAAGCTCGGTAATTCCCCTTTTCACAATTTTTTTTGCCAGCTTCGGATCTTCAAGCTGTTCGCAGATCGCAACCCTCTGGCCTGCCCTCACAAGGCGTGGAAGGTAAGTGTCAAGGGCATGGTAGGGAAATCCTGCCAGCTCCACGAATGAAGCTGATCCGTTTGCCCTGCGTGTAAGAGTTATGCCGAGTATCTCCGATGCTTTTATTGCATCTTCGCCGAATGTCTCATAAAAATCACCTACCCTGAAAAGCAGTATAGCATCAGGGTGTTTTGCCTTGACGCTGTAATACTGCTTCATCAGCGGTGTTTCAACATATTTCCGGTCATCTGACATAGGGGTGCAATTGCGGAGACAGAAATTATTTTACGCTTATTAACAAAGATACAATTATTTTTCACCTCACCCCAAAGCCTTTCAGTGCAATCGACCTCACCCCAAACCCCTCTCCCGGGGGGAGAGGTCGTACACTCCGGGAGAGGGAACTGCAGGGTGAGTTCGACTACAACAAAAATCATATTTTGTACATTTCTGTTTTACTAACTTTATCTTTTAAATTTCATTGATATGAAAAGAGTTCTTATACTTGGTGCAGGCCTGGTTGTAAAGCCGATGGTTGAATATCTTCTTGAAAGGGGATTTGGTTTAACAATTGCAACAACAACAAAAGAAAAAGGTGACAGGATGATCAAGGGTCATCCCAACGGTAAGGCAATCACATGGTCAACCGAAGAGACCGATGTTCTTGAACGTCTTGTTGATGAGCATGATATAGCAGTGTCATTCCTACCGTACCGGCATCATGTGTTTGTTGCAAAAACATGCATCAGGCGCAGCAGACCTCTGGTAACCACATCTTATGTTCAGCCTGAGATGCAGGCTCTTAACAACGACGCAAAGAATGCCGGGGTTATACTCCTTAACGAGATAGGACTCGATCCGGGAATTGACCATATGACTGCAATGAAGATCATCGATCATATTCATGCCGGAAATGGTAAAGTTGAAGAGTTCTATTCCCTCTGCGGTGCTCTTCCGGCTCCGGAGTGTGCAGATAATCCAATGAAGTACAAGTTCTCATGGAGTCCAAAAGGTGTTGTCCTGGCAAGCCGGAACAGCGCTCTCTACAAAAAGAAGGGAAAAGAAGTGAAGATAGAATCGGTGAATCTCTTCAGGGGTAGGTTCAGCTATGATTTCCCGGGGCTCGGGGAACTTGAAGTATATCCGAACAGGGATTCAATAAGCTATATTGATATATACGGGATACCTGAAGCATCGACGATGTACCGAGGTACATTCCGTTATAAGGGCTGGTGTGAAACACTCGATGCCATGAAACAGCTCAATATGCTTGACGACGCCATCATTGATTATTCGGGCCTGGATTATTCAGGTTTCCTGGCAGAGCGGAGCGGATTAAATACAAACGGTCTTAAAATTAATATTTCAAAGAAGCTGGGGCTGAATGAATCATCTCCGGCTATGCGGTCGCTCGAATGGCTCGGATTCTTCTCCGGTGAGAAACTTCCATATACGAAAACCTCTCCGTTCGAGATCACGTCCGACAGGATGATAAGCAAAATGTCACTCTCGGGAAATGAAAGAGATGCGGTGATAATGCAGCATGTGTTTCTGGCATCATATCCCGGCGGTAAAAAGGAAGTTATCAAATCGTCAATGCTCGATTTCGGATCACCTGCCACCAATACGGCAGTTGCCAGGACAGTAGCCCTGCCGGCATCAATAGCTGTTAAAATGATACTTGAAAAGAAGATCAGACTGACTGGTGTATACAGGCCTGTCGTTCCTGAGATCTATAATCCGGTTATCGATGAGCTTAAAACTCTGGGCATTGAGATGAAGGAGGAATATGGGCTGCCGGTTAGTGAAATGATTAATTAACCACGGAGTCACACAGAGTTGGCACGGAGTTACACTGTTTAAAACCAGAATTGTTAACCGTGTCACTCCGTGTAAAACTCCGTGAAACTCAGTGGTTAGATCCTTAAATAGAAATCCCTGGTAAGATTTTTATACTCCTCTGTAAATTCGTGCCTCTTCCCATGCTCGATCGTGAGAAAGCTCTCATGAGGTTTTGACTTTTCCCTTGTGAAGGTAAGTATCATCCTGCGAACTTCACTGGTTGGTAATGGCCTGATCTTTAATATGTTATTGCAATACAATCCAAATGCCTGAGCTTCAGCTATTAAGATATTCCCTTCAGCATAAGGCATGATCACCTGAAGCCTTCCGCCTTCCGCCATCAGCCTTTCTGTCCCTTTCAGGAGATCTTCGTTATTCAGGGTATCATTGTGCCTTGCAGTTGCTTTTCCGGGGTCGGGGTTTTTCAGAGAATCGCTGAAAAAGGGCGGATTTGATACGATAAGATCAAACTTCGCAGAAACGGGTAAATAATCCTGAAGTGAATTATTTATTACTTTAATTCTTCCTTTCCATCTGCTGCTTTCAACATTGCTGCACGCCTGTTCAAAGGAAGCAGGGTCAGGTTCAATTGCAGTAATTTCAGCTTCACCCCTCTGTGCCAGCATGAGTGCAACCAGTCCTGTCCCGGTTCCGACATCGAGTATCGTCCTTACACCCGATATATCAGCCGATGCACCAAGCAATACCCCGTCAGTACCTACCTTAAAAGCACAGCGGTCCTGATATATTGTGAATTGCTTAAAACTGAAATAATTATTTGCCATAGACGTAAATTTAACAAACATTAAGAATTTATGATTTACGAATGATCATCTGCTCTGAATGTTTGTAATGAAATTTCTTAAATTTGACTCTCCATAAAAACATAAATATGAAAACCTTAAAGATCCTATCTGTTGTTATAACGCTGATTCTCAGTATATCATTCAGAGCCTTGGCCATTGACGATGCCCGTATGCTAAGGTTTCCCGATATCAACAAAGACCTCACTGTCTTTGTATATGCAGGCGATATATGGAGTGTAAATTCAAACGGAGGTGAAGCAAAACGACTGACATCACACCTGGGATTTGAACTCTTCCCGAAGATATCACCCGATGGTAAATGGATAGCCTTCTCAGGTGAATATGCAGGCACCCGGCAGGTTTATGTAATACCATCAGAAGGAGGCATTCCGAAACAGCTTACATGGTATAACTCTGTAGGTGTAATGCCGCCAAGGGGTGGCTGGGACAATGTTGTTCTTGACTGGACACCTGACAGCAAACAGATTCTGGTTCGTTCCAACCGGACACCCCTGGGCGAACGGAGAGGGAAATATTTCCTTGTAAGTCTTGACGGGGGACTTGAAAAACCTCTTCAGATATTTAACGGAGGATTCGGTGTCCTTTCTCCCGACGCTTCAAAAATCGTCTTCACTCCTGTTGACCGTGAATTCCGGAACTGGAAACGATATAAGGGTGGCATGGCAAGCGATCTATGGATCTATGATCTTAATGCGAATACATCTGAGCAGATAACAGATTTTGAAGGAACCGACCAGCTACCGGTATGGAGCGGAGATAACATCTTCTTCTCGTCTGACCGCGATCTTAAGCTGAATATCTGGCAGTACAACACGAAAACAAAAGAAACAAAGCAGGTAACAAAGCATACTGATTTTGACGTAATGTGGCCATCCGGGAACGGCGATCAGCTTATCTATGAGAACGGAGGATATCTTTATAAGCTGAATCTCCAGACAGGCCAGCCGGAAAGATTGAAAATCAATATAAATTTTGATAACCCCAACCTGGTTCCCTATTTCGTAAGCGTGAAGGATCAGATTAACAGCTTCAATGTTTCTCCGTCAGGCAAGCGTGCTCTCTTTGATGCCCGCGGAGATATTTTTTCTGTTCCTGCTGAAAACGGGATCACCGAAAACCTGACCCAGACCCAGGGTATCCGTGAAATTTACCCGGCATGGTCGCCCGACGGAAAGTACATCTCATACTATTCCGACCAGACCGGCGAATACGAGCTCTACCTGCTCGAGAATAAAAAGGGAGCAACCCCGAAACAGGTAACAACAGGATCATCAGCCTGGAAATATGAACCCCTCTGGTCGCCCGACAGCAAGTATCTCGTGTTTTTTGACAGGACACTGAACCTGCGTCTTGTTGATGCAGCATCAGGTAAGATAACCGACGTCGACCACGCAACATCAAACGAGATCCGCAGCTATGATTTCTCCCCCGATTCACGCTGGATAACATACACAAAAGAAGGCACCAATGAGAAGCCGGCAATATGGGTGTACGAGATTGCCTCGGCAAAAAAGCAGGCTCTCACCGATGGTAAATGGTCAGATGACTCACCCGTATTCAGCAAGTGCGGAAACTATATTTTCTTTACATCAAACCGCGATTATAACCTGACGCATTCCAGCTTCGAATCGGACTACCTGTATACCAGGGCCGGACGCCTTTATGCCCTGGCACTTACAACAAAGAGTCCGAAGATCTATAAAGACAAAAACGATGTGGAGCCTGTAAAGGCTGAAAAAACGCCTGCAGCACCTTCTGCCGCAAAGGAAAAGAAGGGCAAAAGTGTACCTGCCGATACCTCTTCGGCGAAGAAAGAAGTGAAGGTGGAGATAGATTTTAACGGCATAACCAATCGGGTTACTGTACTCCCGGGCGAAGCCGGAAATTACAGGATTGTCGGCGCCGTTGAGGGAGGCCTGATTTTTATAAGCAACGGTAAGCTTATGAAATTCAACCAGGCTGATGAGAAGAATGAAGATATCCTTGACCGGGTGGCAGGAGTCGCATTATCTGCCGATGGGAAAACAGCAATATACAGTTCAGGAGGGGACTACGGCATTACAAAACTGACTCCCGGCCAGAAACCAGGTACAGGCATACTGAATCTCAGCGGACTTGAGATGAAGATAGATCCTCAGAAAGAGTGGAACCAGATATATGTTGATGCATGGAGGATCTTCCGCGATTATTTCTACGTCGGTAATCTTCACGGAGTCGACTGGAAAGCAATGCGGGAGCGCTACAGCGCCCTGCTGCCATACGTGGGTCACCGGGCCGACCTTGATTACATTCTTAACGAGATCGTCGCTGAAAGCAATACAGGTCACTCTTATGTCGACTGGGGAAATTTCGAGAGAGTCAAAAGAGTTGATAACGGACTCCTGGGAGCAGAACTGACTGCCGACGAAACTGCAGGAAGATACAGGATATCAAAGATCTACCAGGGTGAAAACTGGAATCCTTCCCTGCGGTCGCCGCTGACAGAACAGGGCATCGGTATCAAAGAGGGAGATTACCTGATAAGCATTGATGGTAAAGATGTTACAACAGCTATAAACCCTTATGTGTATCTCGAAAACAAAGCAGGAAAAACAGTTGAGATTGCAGTTAACAGCACTGCTTCGGCAAACGGAGCAAGAACCTATACGATAAAAACCATTTCAAGCGAGCTTCAGCTTTTCCACCGCAACTGGGT
>Ga0172362_10001524_pt1 | contig 19796 bp, 17 predicted proteins | sample LakKivs1_kivu2a2_FD_114534 | JGI IMG/M metagenome (GOLD analysis project Ga0172362, IMG submission 114534) | Sediment microbial communities from Lake Kivu, Rwanda - Sediment s1_kivu2a2 | ecosystem: Environmental > Aquatic > Freshwater > Lake > Sediment | place: Rwanda: Western Province, Lake... | reverse complement strand
CGTCGCCTCGACGCGGCCGGGGCGAAAATCCGCATCCGCTCCATCATCGTCCCGGGTGTCAACGATACGATCGAGCACTTCGAGATGCTTTCCGAGATCGAACGGTCGCTCCGAGGTCTGGAGAAAATGGAAATCCTGCCGTATCACGGCCTCGGCCTTCCCAAGTGGAAGGCGCTCGGAAGAAACGCGCCAAACTTCACGTCGCGGACGTAAATACCTGCGAGGGCCACAGAACGCGCGCAACCGCTCTTGCGCCCGATGACTACATCCATGGTGCCGACGGCAGCGCCTGACGACTGACGCGAGTTGCCTTCTGCCGCAAAGACCCGTCGCTATAGCTTGGCCCCGCGCGCGCCGACGAGGAATTTGAGCCATTCGCGTGCCATCAGGCGATGGTAGGGTTCGGTCATGTGGATCTTGTCGAGGCAGACGAACTCCGCCTTGTCCGGGGCCTTTGCGAGGAGTTGTCCGACCTCGATTATGGTCATGCCGGTTTCCCTCGTGACCGTGTCCCCCATCTGGTTTCGAACGGCATCCTCCGACGGGTCGCGCAGGTTGTCGAACGTGTAGACCTTCGCCCCCTCTGCGGCGAACCCCTGCGCCATCGTCTTCAAATCCGCGAGGTCCTGGTCGCCGCGCATTGCGACGGCGAAGAGGACGACGTCCGGCTTCCATGCGAGGGCGTCCTGGTAAAAGTTCCTGAACGCCCGCGTCGCGGTGAGGCCCCCCGCCTGCCACTGCTTGGTGACGACGTTCGGGTTTTCCATGTTGAAGACGGCCGCGGCGACCGCGGCGAATGACCCCGGCGTCGACCAGTGGCTCTGCATCGTGAACGAATGCCCGATCACGGCGATCTTCTCCGCCGGCAGAGCGCGGATGCGGGGAATGAGGACGCGGACGCCCGGCTCCGTAAGAAGCTCGCGGGCCATCGTGTACTGGTCGCTCGCGTGCCCGTATTTCTCGCCCCAGTTCCATATCTTGCGGCCGACGATCTCCCACGCGAAAGGCGTAGTCGTATCGTCGTCGAATGGGCTCGAACAGCAAAGCGCCGCGAGTTTCTCCCCGACCGCGAGAAAGTCCTCGTCCGCGCCGGGCAGGCCGAACTGGCCAACGTACGTCTTGTAGCCCAGGGCGCGGTAGAAGAACATCAACTCCCAGAGCATGGTCCCGTCGCGTTCCATCTCGAAGCACACCTGGTAGAGGTTGGCGACGGCCAAGATGTCCGACTCGTTCTCCTTGACCGCGCCGCCCAGGTACGCGAGAAAGACATTGACCGGCAGGCGGTCGGAAAGCGCAAGCGGCGCGGCGATTAGCGGTGCCAGGTCCTTTTCGGGGTCAAAGGCGGACTCCCCGCTGCCGGCCCATTTGTCGATTTCAACTGTGTCGTCGGCCAGAAGCGACTGCTGGTGCGCCACGAGCGCCTCGAGGCCGGCGGTGTCAAGCGCCCCCGCCGCGTAGCAGGACTTGTCGCCCCTACCGGATTTCTCGGCGAGTATGACCTGGTACGCGTGGACGCCGATGATGTTGGCCCGGGCCAACTCCTCTAAACGCGTTTCTCTTACGTCCTTTTTCGCCATGAGGTCTTTACCTCCTTCGGCGGCGCAGGCAATGGTGGTCACGCCAAGCGTAATCGCGAGGCTCAAAAATACCGACAATCGCACCCTCATGGTATCCCTCCGGTCGTTGCCGCGGTACACTGTGGAAGACCGCACATCGGCGCGCGCCGAGCGCACTCTATTTAACGCCGCCGCCCACCCCCACGCAACTGGCAAGCGGGTCCGGCGGCGGTTTTTCCGGGAACCGCGCCGTGCCTGCACTGTCTCTACGCATGAACCGCGCGTGCGTAATCCCGCGGGTATTCGTCTCGAGAGGAGGGCGTGCATGAAGTATCGCAAAGTCGGAAAGACGGACGTCAGCGTCTCCGAGATCAGCCTCGGCTGTTGGACGATGGGCGGCCCCAATTGGAACAGGGGCCAGGCGATAGGGTGGGCCGAACCCGACGAGAAGGAACTCTCCGAAGCGGTCCACTATGCGATCGACCAGGGCGTCAACCACTTCGACAACGCGGACGTCTACGGCGACGGCATTGCCGAGCGCCGGCTCGCAAAGGCCCTCGAAGGCACCACGAAAGACGTCGTCATCGCGACGAAGGTCGGCCACTTCCAGGGGACGGCGCCGCACGCCTATACGCCGCTTCACATCAGACAGCAGTGCGAACAGTCGCTCGAGAACCTCCGCCGCGACCACGTCGACATCTACTATTTCCACCACGGCGATTTCGGCGAGAACGACCGCTACCTCGATGGCGCGGTGGAGACCGTAAGGAAGTTGCGCAAGGAGGGAAAGATACGGCTCATCGGTCTCTCCGCGTACGGTAACGATGATTTCCAAAGGCTCGTCCCCGTTATCGAACCGGACGTCCTCCAAGCGCACGCGAGCGTGATGTCCGACAACATGGTCAGGCCCGGAAATCCCGTGCCGAAGTTGATGGAAGAACGCGGCCTTTCGATGGTGTGTTTTAGCCCGCTCGAGCGGGGGCTGCTCTTGGACAAGTTCGACCCGAAAAAGCCCCCCGAGTTTCCCGAGGGCGACCACCGTCGCGGCAGGGAACTCTTCGGTGCCGAGAGCCTCAAGAAAATCCACGCGAAGCTCGCGAAGGTGAAAAAGCGCTTCGGCGGCGCCACAGCCGACCTCGCGAGGATAGCCCTCCAGTTCCTGCTCGCTCACAAGTACGTCTGCTGCCCCATCGTCGGTTTCAGAAACATTAAGCAGGTGAAGACCGACCTCGCCGCTGCCGACAACCCTCTTTCGCAGGAAGACGTCGAGTTCCTGAGGGAAGTATTCGCCGAATAATCTCCGCTGCGGCCGGGGACTGACACCAATTCCCACGCCTTTTGGGAATTGGCTGTCTGTCCCCTAAGTCTCAAGAAAGAAAAGCCGCATTGTCACCGGACAGCAGTTAGACTGCGGCGAAATCCCGGGGACACTACCCCCCGCGACAAGTGCCCTTCCGGCGAGCCATCCTCTCGCCGCAGGCCGCAGACTCCAACGTCGCAAACCTAACCGCCGCGACGCCGCCTCAATACAGCCGGTTCGGGCAGCATTCCCGCGGCGTCGCGACGGTGTTGCGGAGGATGCCGATGCCTTCGACTTCGACTTCGACGACGTCGCCGACGTTCATCCCGGAAATCCCCGACGGCGTTCCCGTCGCGATTATATCGCCCGGCAAAAGCGTCATCACGCGCGAGATGAAGGGCACAAGGTACGATGGCGGAAAGATAAGCTGCGACGTGCGCGACTTCTGTTTCACGACGCCGTTCACGCGGCACAGAATCGCCAGATCGTCGGGCGAGACTTCGTCGGTTATCCACGGCCCCGCGGGCGCGAAAGTGTCGAAACCCTTCGCCCGCGTCCACTGGCCGTCCTTGCCCTGTAGGTCCCGCGCCGTCACGTCGTTGAAACACGTGTAGCCCAAAACGTACTCGCGCCAGCGCTCCGGCTCGACGTTCTTCGCGGTCCTTTTCATCACGACGCCGAGCTCGGCTTCGTAGTCCACCCGCGCTGACATCGCGGGATAAGAAATCGGCCCCTCCGGGTCCTGCACCGCCGTCGAAGGTTTCAAAAACAAAATCGGCTCCTCGGGTAGCGGCTGCCCGGTTTCCCTCGCGTGGTCGGCGTAATTCAAACCGACGCACACGATTTTCGACGGCGTCGACGGTGCCAGGAGTCGGACCGCGGCGAGTTGTAAAACCTCGCTCGTCCTTTCGAACCTTCCGAAAGGAGTCCCGTCGAGCACCGCCAGTTTGTCGCCTTCGACGAGGCCGAAACGGGCCTTGCCCCCGTGCTGGAATCTCGCGAATTTCATAAAACTCTCCCCGCATCAGAAGTATCCGGGTTGATTGTACCTCGCTCGCGCGACCCCGCAAGGGCCGCTCCCATGGCGCGCACGACGTCCACCCACCCCTATCTGTACCCTGTCGAAAACGGTACATGAAAGTCATGTGAAATCGCCATGATCGCACGGCAAAAGACACATGAAAGTGCTATCGGAGACGCCTCCCAAAAACGCGTGTGCGACGAAGGCACCATAATCGCACGGTAAACGCACGACAAACGTACTGTATTAGACGGATATGCTCTTGATTTGCCGGCGGCGCGGGGATACCCTCTCTCTAACCAACGGAGGCCGCAATGGAACTTCGACCGGGAAAGATCCTCATCAGGGAAAACGAGATCGCCGCTCGCATCGGCGTGCTTGCGGCCGAAATAAACCGCGCGTACGGCGGCAGACCCGTGACGCTCGTCGGCGTTTTGGACGGGTGCCTGATTTTTCTCGCGGACCTCGTGCGCGGGCTCGCCATGCCGATTGAGATCGTCCTCGTCCGCGTCAAGACCTACGGCAATTCGACGAGGCCGGTGAAAAAGCCGGCGATTTCCGAGGACGACGTTTCGATGCTGGCGAGACGCCACGTCCTTGTCATCGACGACATCTACGATTCGGGCGGTACGCTCGCGGCGCTCACGGAGACGCTCACGCGTCTCGGCGCGGCGAGCTTGAAGAAATGCATCTTGCTGCGCAAAGAGCGCCAGCACGAAAACCCGACCGACGTCGATTACATCGGCTTTACCGTGCCGGACGTTTTCGTCGTCGGCTACGGGCTCGACTACGCCGGCAAGTGGCGAAACCTCCCCTACATCGCCGAACTCGAAGGTTTCGACACGGACCACGCGATCGCGTGAAGCAAGAAGCGAAGGTCCCGCGGCGGATGCTGCGCCGCTACGGTTTTTTCGGGCAGGGTTCGCCGGCGATGGTGACGGACTGGCCGGTTTCGGCGGAGCGGACGGCGGCCTCGACGAGTTCCATGGATTTCAAGGATTCGCCGGCGGAAGTGAGCGACTCCCTGTCCTCGAGGACCGCCGCGACGAATTCCTTTGCCTCCTCGTAGAATCCTTTCTTGTAGCAATCGTCCTCGTCGATTTCGAAATGGGTCTTTTCGTCGAGGAGGATTTTCGTGACGCCGGGGATGGAGATGGTGGCGTTCTCGCAGATTATCACGTGGTCGAACTGCGCCCGGCGGCAGGTCATTGAGAAGTCAAGCGAGAGGATTGCGCCGGTCGTCATGCGGGCGACGAGGGAGTACTCGGATTCGCCGGAGAAGGCGGACTTCGTCGAGAGGCCCTCGGCGAAGACGCGCGCGCCCGTGCCGCCCAAGTACCAGACGCCCAAATCGAGGCTGTGCGAACCGAAGTGCGGGATCGCGAGGTGCTTTTCGGCGGCCCACCATTCGGGGAATTTGTCGCGGTGCCAGAAGCGCCGGCCCGTGAACATGAGGGGCTTGCCCACGGCGCCGGATTTGATGAGTCTTGCGGCCTCGGCGAAAACGGGCATGTACCGCGAGAGATAGCACACGGAAACCGTGAGCCCTTCGGCGGCGGCGGTGATGGCGATGTTGCACCCCTCGCGCAGCGTCTCGGCCATCGGCTTTTCGAGAAAGACGTGCTTTCCGGCCTCGAGCGCTTCGAGCGCCATCGAATAGTGGAGGCGGTTGGGCGTGCAGATCATGACGGCCTGGACGTCTTTGTTCGCGAGAAGTTCATGGTAGTCCTGGTAGAGGGCTTTGGCGCCGAAGCGCTCGGCGGCCTTCGTGAGCGCTTCGCGGTTTCGGCTTGAGAGGGCGAAGACCTCGGCCGCCTCGACCTTTGCGAGCGCTGCGAGATGATCCTGGGCGATACGTCCGATGCCGATAAGGCCGACCTTGAGTTTGTCCATCGTTGTTCCCCGTGTCGAAGCCGAGTTAGACTGAGAGCGCACGCCGTGCGCCCCTACAGAATGGCGGAAGCATATGGCGGGTCAACGACCCGGCCTACATTTGACCAGCATCCAGGAAAGTAGTGATGCTGTCAAGGCTTGTGTCGAGCAAATCAGTCGTTGGTCGGCAGCGGAGGCGGCGGAGTCAAGGAGGGTGTAAGCGGGATTGGCCGCAGGGTTGGTGGCGGCGAGTCTCTTGAAAATCGGCGGGCCGTCGCGAGGGTTCGCACGGGGAAGGTCTTCGGCGAAACCCGGACGGCCCGCTCGGGTACGGTTTTGGCTGCCGCTGCCGGATCGGTCCGGGCACGCGGCATCAAGTCTTACTCGTCCTTGTACTCCTCCGCCGGGATGAGGCTGTCAACGAGGGCGCGGAGTTCATCGTCGGAGAGAGTGCCGTTGACGGCCAGGGCCGGGAAGGTACCGGCCGGGGTTTCTATGATGTAGCCGACCGGCTCTCCGGCTAACGTGCCGTTGGCCATGGCTCGCGCGGCCCCAAGCAGTGTCTGTGCGAGGAACTTGCCCTTGTCGCTGCCCCAGACCCTGCAACCGTTGGGGGAGGTGTAAATGAGCGTCCCGCTCTGGACGAGATCGCCCAACATGGTGTTATACGAGTGAGACTGCACAAAGACCACGTGCTTGCCGTTTTTCGCCACATACAAGATCATGAACGCCCGGTGCGGCGGGGCGACCACGTCAAGGATTTCCGTGATTTGAGGCTTGCCGGTCCAAGAGGGGGCCGACGAGAAGACGTAGGTCTTGAAATCCGCTTTCGAGGTCATCCACTGCACCGAGACATTGGGGATCATCATGTCCGCGGTCACGGACGATTTGGGGGCCTCGCCCGAACCCGCCAGGCGCGGTTCGAACTCGGAGAGGTCCCAGGATGCGGTCGTGACGCGCTCGAGTCCTGCGCGGCGGACAAGAAGCATCGACTGGCCCTGCGCGAACCACTCCATCTCCGCGATAGCCCCGTCAGTCGTGCGGACGCGGAAGAGGAAGTACGTGTCTTGCGAGGGGCCTGAGGAAGGCTGAGGCGTCGCGACTTTAACGACTTGACCTTCCGAACCGTCCGAGAACGTGCACTTGCCGGCGTCAAAGACAAGGTCTTTATTGAAGATGTCCAGCGTTTCGGTCTGCCCGGCCGCGATGCCCAGAAAGGACGCGGGGTTCTTAGGGGGTTGGAAGTCCGTGCCGACGTCGCGCTTCACTATGCGTGCGACACCCTGCGGGTCGTTCTCGACGGCGTAAACCGCCGCGCCGTCGTAGGAATTGGCGAATATCAATCTGCCACTTTGCGTCAGTACGTGGGCGAAGCGCGCCGTCAAGGGTTCGTACCATATCTCTTCGCGGACGATGTACTCCTCACCTGGTTGGGCCGGAAGCGACAACTGGTTGAAGCGCGTTTTGCCCGAGGCGTCCATCACCAAGATAGGCAGGAAACGGAGTCTTGCAAGGTTGGGGTCGCTGACGGCTTTGACGGCTATCTCGGCCACTATGTTGACCACGGAGTCTCCGGTGAAAAGCGGTTCTTCGGCGGCAAAGGCCTGCGAGAGAATACTGAACGCACTCGCCTTCTGCGGCTTGCCGCCGGGCGACGCCGAGTTCCATAGAAGCGACACGGTGACGATAACGGCGGCGGCGATCCCAGCTGCAAGCGCCGGTCTCCGTGCGCGCGCCAAGAAACGGCCGACCACGTTCGGCCGTGCGGCGCCGACGCCCTCGGATGCGGCTATTTTCGCCATGACGACCTCCTTGAAACCGGGCGACGCCGATACCCTGACGCAGGGGCGAATCGAGGCAAGGCCACGGGTGAGGCCGTCAAGGTACCGGGCGCACTCAGGGCAGGAAAGACGGTGCGACTGGAGTTCGGTACGGCGGTTTTCCCCGGGAGCGTCCTCGTTGTCGAGGAGTTCCGGGCAGTTCTCTCGGAAATCACTGCACTTCATTGCTGAACCTCCTGTCCCTTCCCCATCATCTCGCGTGCTTTCTCCAAGCCGTACCTGAAGCGTGACTTAACGGTTGAAAGGGCGCTGTTTGTCACAGCCGCTATGTCGGTGAAGGCGAGTTCATCGAGAACATGTAACCTTATGACTTCGGCCTGCTCTTCGGGGATCCGCCGGAGGATCGCCTCGACGCGGGCGAGTTCTTCGGAGGCAATCGCGGCCTCGCGGCCGCTGGGGTTCTTGGCCGCCGCGGCGGCCAGGATAGCATCGTCAGTGTCCTCATCCGGTTTCCTGCGCCTGCGCATGGAATCGGTACACAGGTTGGAGGCAACCCTGTAGAGGTACGCGCTGACGTTCATGACGTTCGCAAGACGGTCGCGGGCCATGAATGTCCGAACGAAGACCTCCTGTGCGACGTCCTCGGCAAGGTGCAAGTCGCCGAGCTTTCGAAATGCGTGACGGACCATGCGGTCCTTGAATGCGTCCACGAGGCGGCTGAAGTCCTCGATGGACTGAGGGCAGCCGCCCTGCCATGGGGCGGGCGCGGATGCCGGTCCCGCGCGTCTCAGACGACATCCTTCTGTAATGGCCACGTCGCAGGTTCCTCCGAGTGCCTAATCCTTACACAAGGTATGACGCAAGACAATACTTTTCGGACTTGCGAAAACTGGGCGCGCTGCTTTTTTCTACGTCGCGGACACCGGGCCACCTTTGGGCGCGGACCACGGGAGTCACCACTTGTGCGCATATCTCTAATCGTAATCCGCCCAGGCCAAGTGGGATGCGGCGCACGAAGGTCCACGGCCGGGCGGAGCGGTCAAAAAGACTTTGACAAAAAATGGGGGTCAATTAGAATAAGCGGCCTATATTGCGGCCCGCGGAGGGCCCTTACGCAACCGGGGGCGGCACATGCGCTTGCAGCTTGTGGACAGGATTTTGGAACTCGAGGTCGGTAAGCGCATTCTCGTGTCGAAGGTGTTGTCCCGGGCGGAAGAGTACTTGGCCGACCATTTCCCCAAACGGCCTGTCATGCCTGGAGTTATGATGCTGCAGGTGTGCGTCGAGGCCGGGATGTGGCTGCTCCGGGCCCAGGGGCAGGCGCCGTACGGGGCGGTCCTTACCGAAGTGAAAAACATCCGCTACGGAAAGTTCTTCGAGCCGGGGCGCCAGATGCGCGCGGAAGTGACGCTTCTCGCCGCCGAAGGTGGGCGCTTCAAGTTCAAGGCCGAGGCCCACGTGGGCGACGAGAGGGTCATCCAGGCGCGGATGGTGCTCGAAGCGGTGAGCGTCGCGTCGCCGGACGGGAAGGTCCTCGAGAGGGTGGCACGGAAGGTGAAAGAGGCGCTTGACGAGAGATACGCGCTCATCGCGCCAGCGAAATAGAGGGGAGACGGGATGGCCATTGCCGGCAAGGCGACAATAGTAACGGGAGGGGCCAGCGGCATCGGCGAGGCCACTGCGAGGATGCTCGCGGCCGAGGGCGTGAAGGTCGTCATCGCGGATTTGAACATGGAACTTGCCGAGAAGGTGGCGGCGAGCATCAAGGAATCGGGCGGCGAGGCGGCGGCCTTTAAGGCCAACGTCGCGAAGATGGATGACGCGGAGGCCGTCGTCGCGTTTACGCTCGAGAAATACGGCGAGGTCTCGATACTCGTCAACAACGCCGGGGTCGTGCGGGACACACTCTTGCCGATGATGTCGCGGGAGGAGTGGGACCTCGTCCTCGACGTAAACCTCGGCGGGTGCTTCAACATGATGAAGGCGTGCGTGCGGCCGATGATGCAGAAGCGTTACGGCAGGATAGTGAACACGTCGTCCATCGCCGGGCGTTTCGGCGGGCGCGGGCAGGCCAACTACGCGGCGTCGAAGGCGGGGATCGACGCGCTGACGCGCGTTTTGGCGCAGGAACTCTCGTCCAAGAAACGGAACATCACGGTAAACGCCGTGGCGCCGGGGATGATCGTGACGCCGCTGTCGCAGCAGGTGAGGGACCTGACGCAGGACAAGATAGTGGGGCTCGTGCCGCTCGAGCGTTACGGGACGCCCGAGGACGTGGCGAAGGTAATCAGGTTTCTCGTGAGCGAGGACGCCGATTACATAAACGGACAGGTAATAGTCGTCGACGGGGGCCTGAGCCTCGGCGTGAAGTGGTGACGGGCCGGAAGGACGCGATTCTCAAGAACAGGAGAGCATTATGCCGGACAGGGAAGAGATCCTTGCAACCGTGACCGACGTGATGGTCGACGCCTTGGGCGTGGATCCGGAGGAAGTAACGATGGAGGCGTCGCTCGTGACGGACCTCGGTGCCGAGTCGATAGATTTTCTTGACATCGTGTTTCGCCTGGAAAAGGCGTTATCCATAAAGATACCGCGTGAGGAACTGTTTCCGGAGAACCTGACGGCCGATTCGAAGTACGCCAAGGACGGGATGCTGACGGCCGAGGGCGTGGCGGCGCTCAAGGAACGGATGCCGTACGCCGACATAACGGAGTTCGAGAAGTCGCCGAAGGTGTCGGCCCTGGCGGACCTTTTCACGGTGGGGATGATAGTCAGGTATCTCGAAACGAAGTTGAAGAGGTAAATCGCGGGCACAGCACGCCCGTCCATAGGCGTGCAAACGTGCCCCCTGTTGGACAGCACCGGTGGCACAAGGGATTTAGAGGCACGATGCGCTGGTTTCACGTCGATCGATTCGAGGTTCTCGAGAAGAACAAGTACGCCAGGGCGGTCAAGTGCGCGACGCTTGGCGAGGACCATCTCCACGACCATTTCCCGGGGTACCCCATTGTGCCGTCGGCCTTGAACATCGAGTCAATGGCGCAGACGGCGGGGGTGCTGGCGGGGTACACGTACGATTTCAAGAAGAACGTGATACTGGCGAAGGTGGAAAGGGGCGAGTTTCCTGTGATGGTGCGGCCCGGGGACAAGATGGTCATCGAGGCGTGGATAGACGAGGTCAAGCCCGAGGGCTGCTGGACGCACGCCAAGATAAACGTGGACGGGAAGGAGGCGGCGTCGGCGAGCATAATATTCGTGCACCTCGAGGACGAACTGCCGGAGAGTTTCGTGTTCACGCAGGACTTCATGGATCTCCTCGAGGCAAGCGGAGTCATCTGACCGGGAGGCCGTTTTTCTATGCCGAGAAGGGTGGTTGTGACCGGGATAGGCATAGTGAGCCCCCTGGGACTTAAAGCCGCCGCGCATTTCGAGGGACTCGTCTCGGGCAAGTGCGGCATCGCGGCGATAACCGCGTTCGAGGTCGGCGATTTTCCCGTCAGGGCCGCGGGCGAGGTCAAGGACTTCAAGGGCAACAAGTTCCTCAAGAACCGCAAGGCCATCAAGATGATGGCGCGGGACATCCAATTGTCCGTGGCGGCGGCGAGCCTCGCGGCGGCGGACGCGGGCGTCTACGACGGGGCGCCCGACCCGACGCGGTTCGGCGTGTCGATGGGCGCCGGGCTCATCCCGACCGAACTCGACGAATTGGCCGCGGGGGCGGCGGTAAGCGTCGACGGCGCGAAGCAGTTCGACCTCAGGAGGTTCGGAAAAGAGGGCCTGGCGAACCTCTTCCCGCTGTGGCTCTTGAAGTACCTTCCCAACATGCTCAACTCTCACGTCGCAATCGAATACGACGCCCAGGGCCCGAATAACTGCATAACTGCGGGCAACGCTTCGGGCGTGCTCGCTATAGGCGAGGCGGCGCGGGTCATCGAACGCGACCAGGCGGACCTGATGCTTGCGGGGGCGGCGGAGACGAAGATACATCCGCTCTCGCTCGTGCGGTTGTACCTGGCGGGGAAACTCTCGACGGCGGCGGACATGACCGAGCGCGGGACGAGGCCGTTCGGCCCGCGGCGCTCGGGGCTTGCGGCGTCGGAGGGCGGCGCGGTCGCCGTGCTCGAGGAAGAGGGGCACGCGCGCGCGAGGGGCGCGCGCGTCTACGCCGAGATCGCGGGATTCGGCTCGTCCTGCGGGGGGCAGCTCGTGCCGGAGGTAAGCGCCGATGCTTGCGGGGCGCTCGAGGCGATGCGGCAGGCGATTGCCGACGCGGGGATGACGGCGGGCGACGTGGACGCGGTATTCGCGGACGCGTCGGGGCTGCCGGAAGACGAGGTGGAGGCGCGCGCGATTGCGGACGCGCTCGGCGCGGGCAGGGCCGTCACCGCGACGCGCGGGGCGCTCGGGCACATGATGTCGGCGGCGGGAGCGGCGGACGTATGCGTCGCGGCGATGTCGATTGCAAAGGGCGTCGTTCCGGGGACGCTCGGCACGGACGGCACCGGCGACATGCCGATCGACGTAATCAGCGAGGCGCGCAGCGGCGAATATGGCGCGATCCTCGTGAACGCGTTTTCGTTCGGCGGGCAGACGTCGAGCATCATACTCAAGAAGCACGCGTGAGAAAGTGCGAGTGCAAATGCAAGAGGCAAGGCGAAGGGTAGTCGTGACGGGCGTCGGCGCGGTGACGCCGATGGCCTCGAACGCCGAGGACACTTGGAAGGGCATCCTCGCGGGGCGTTCGGCGGTCGACTACACGACGCTTTTCGACGCGTCGACCTTCCCGACGACGTTTTCGGGGCAGGTGCGCGACGAGGCGGTGGTGAGGCGGTTCGACGGGGACGAGGAACTGTCGCACTCCGGGAGAAACGTCCGTTTCGCGCTCGTGGCGGCACAGCAGGCGTTTGAGGATTCGCGGCTTCACGGGGACGAGATAGACAAGCGCAGGATGGGTGTTTACCTCGGCGCGGGCGAGGGGCCCGGCGAATGCCTCAAATTCGGGCAGATACTCGCCGAGACATGGAACGGCGCGGGCGTGGACACCGCGGCGTTTATCCGCAAGGCGCTGAGAGCTTTCAACAGCCTGACGGAGATCTTCCAGGAGCCCAACGTCACCGCGGGGCTCATTGCGAGGCGGCTCGCGCTTCTGGGGCCGAACATGACGTGCCTTACGGCGTGCGCGGCGTCGAGCCAGGCGCTGGGCGAAGCGGCGGCCATCATCCGGCGAAACGACGCGGACATCATGATGGCGGGCGGGACGCATTCGATGCTGCACCCCTTCGGGCTTGCGGGGTTCAATCTCCTCACGGCGCTCTCGCAGCGAAACGACGCGCCGCAGAGGGCAAGCCGCCCGTTCGACAAGGGCAGGGACGGCTTTGTGCTGTCGGAGGGGGCGGCGATGCTGGTGCTCGAGGAACTGTCGTGGGCCGAGGCGCGCGGCGCGCGCATCTACGGGGAGTTCTTGGGATACGGTACGACCGGGGACGCGTACCGCGTGACGGACATGCACCCGGAGGGCAGGAGCGCGAAATCCGCGATGAGGATGGCGATTGCGGACGCCGGGCTGAGGCCCGAGGACGTGGATTACATAAACGCGCACGGCACCTCCACCGGCGTCAACGACAGGGTCGAGACCGTGGCGATAAAGGAAGTTTTCGGGGAGCACGCGAAGAAACTGCCGGTATCGAGCACCAAGAGCAGCATCGGGCACCTGATAGCCGCGGCGGGGGCGATAGAGGCGATAATATGTCTGTTCGCGATAAGGGACTCGATGCTGCCGCCGACGATCAATTACGAGGAGCCGGACGCCGGGTTGGATCTTGACTACGTGCCCAACAAGGCACGCAAGGCACAAATCAAGGTCGCGCTTTCGAACAGTTTCGGTTTCGGCGGACAGAACGTTTCGATAGCCCTCGGCAAGTACCCGCGCTGAGAAAGGCACAACGTCGTGGGCGAAAAGTCACGAGTCCTCATCCGCGAAGCCCAATACTCGGACGGCTTGGGGGCGGCGGTCGAGGAGGCGTTCGACGCGTTCGGCATCGACGTCACGGGCAAGAAAGTCCTCGTCAAACCCAATCTACTGTCCGCGCGCGCCCCTGAAAAAGGCGTCACCACCCACCCCGCGGTCGTCTCGGCCGTGGTCAAGGCGCTCGAGAAGCGCAGGGCCGCGGAAATCCTCGTCGGCGACAATTCGGGGATGACCGGCTACGGGGAAAACGAGAAGGTGGCGGCGAAGACGGGCGTTCTCGACGCCGCGGGGGCATATTACCGGAATTTGGGCCTCAAGCCCGCCCGTATGACTCTTCACAACCCTTACGCGGGCGAGGTAGTCATATCTGGGGAGATATTGGATTGCGACGTGCTCGTGAGCCTGCCGAAGTTCAAGACGCACACGCTGACGACCATCACGTGCGCGATAAAGAATTCGTACGGGTTTCTTTTGGGCGCGGAGAAGGCCGAGCTCCATCGCGCGGCGAAGAGCCGGACGGCCTTCGCGCGGACGGTCGTCGACGTGTGGGCGCTGAGGCGGCCGGACCTTGTGATCTGCGACGCCGTGACGGCGATGCAGGGCAACGGGCCGTCGAGCAGGGACGTTTTCGACTATGGATATATCATCAGCGCGGCGGACTCGGTGGCGCTTGACGCAACCGTAGCCAGGCTCATGGGTCTGGACGACGACGAAGTGGAGACGACCTTGGAGGCGGCAAGGCGCGGCCTCGGAAAGGCGGGCGCCGCCGTCGAGATTGACGGGCCGTTTCGGCCGATAGAGGGTTTCAGACTGCCGAGCACTATTGCAAGGAGCCCCTTTTTTGCTTTTCTCGCCCGGGTGGCGGGCGGATTGGTCGTGTCCGAGCCGCATCCGGATACCAATGTCTGCGTAAGGTGCGGGCTCTGCCGGGACCACTGCCCCGCCAATGCGATCGCGCTATCACCATATCCGCACGTAAACGCGGGGCGCTGCATCAGGTGCTATTGTTGCCTTGAGTTTTGCCCCTACGAGGCGATGAGGCTGTCCCGGCGGGTGCGATTTGTGCGCAATCTGGCGCGGTCGTAGGCAGCCGGGGACGAGTGTTTCGCGGGGCATGCCAAAGAGAAGCACGCTGCGGAAATGGTATGCAGCATACCAATTAGACCGTCGCCCCCTGAGAAGCTTAACGTGCGGGGCCGAAAGGACTTGCAGAGACTTAGATAGTATGCTGCATACTATTTCTTTTGGGCCTTCGTTGTGCCCGGACAAACAGCGCCCGCAGGAGTGTAGCAGAAGCCAGGATAACGTGCGCAACGGCACTCTTGATAACAAACATGCCATGCGCGTCTTTGCCGTGAAAGTGCCGCAAAACGCGCGAATGGACAAAAAAGAGGCACATTTTGCCGGAGCAAGCCTCTAAAGTGACGGGTCGGTGTATCCAAATATAGGTGGACAAACGATGCGCCGGTTGGTTTAATGATACGTGTAACGGGCGAGGCGAAGCACTTCAACGAGCCCGACACCAGGCCTTGCTTGTCGTTTGGCGGGAGATTGGGGGCGGCAATCTCCGGACGGGTTTTGTGGTTGACACCCGTTGCGATTGGGGAGGCCCGCAATGCGCTGCTACGTTCACTCCATGCGTGAAGCAATCGGCTACTGCATCGGCTGCGGCAATTTCTTCTGCGATAAATGCCTTTCGGCGTGCGAGGAAGGGAAGCACTATTGCGCGACGTGCCGGGAGAAACTGGGCAAGAAGACCTCGGACCAGACGCGGCCCCGCGACGAGCGCCTTGCGACCAAACTCCTGATAAAATTCAAGAAGGGGTCGTCGCTTCACGGCACGACTTACAAAATCGACCCGAGCCGGAGCAGTTTCAGGATAACGCCGTTCACGGCGAAAGGGCCCGGGGAGGAGAGGGAGATCGAGTTCTCGCACGTGAAGTACGTGGCGCTGGTGGAGAGTTTCGGCAAGGAGAAAAGCACCGGGCCGCCGGAGTACCAGCCGAAGGGCAGCGAGGTGTCGGTGACGTTTCCCGACGGGGAAACGATCAAGGGGTATACGCTGAAGGCATACAGCGACAAGGACGCGCGCTTTTCGGTGATCCCCGAGGACCCGGAGGACAACCGGATTTCGATAATCGTCGAACGAAGCGCCGTCTCGCAGATGTCGCTCGGGCGGATACCGAAGGCGCAGGAATTAAGGATCCTGGTGAACAATTCCGTAAAGAGGATGATCCTGCACTACTACTGGCAGCACCCGGACATCGTGGTGACGGTGGATGAGCTGGCCAACAGGCTCGAGCGGACGTCGGCGGTGGTGGAGAGGGAGTTGGAGGATTTCATCCGGGAGGGCCTGATAAGGAGGCTCAACGGCGAGGGGAAGCAGTTGAAATTCACGCCGTCGCGGGACCCGATCGTGCGGCAGGCGGTTTCGAACATGGCCAAGGACATCGAGATGCTGTATTTCCGCAAGAAGCCGCCGACGGCCGCGACTCCGACGCCGCAGCGACCCGCCAGGCCGCAGCATTGGCCGCTTTGAGGCGCACAGGTTTTTTTTCACTCCAATAGCGGGGCCGAGTCACTATCATATCTGAGGTATGTCCATGCACGCAGCCACCAACCGCGCCGCGAAGGCCGTTTTCGGGGCCGCCGTTATGGCAGCGGCGGTGGCGGCCGCGGTCATGAGCGCCATGCCCAAACCGAGGCCCGTGGTTTCAAGGGAGATACTCGAGAGACGCATAGGGGCGCTGCCGGGGTTCGCGGGGGTCCTGTCCTTGACCTTCGACGGGGTCCGCTACAACGGGCAGGGCGCGGCGATGCTCGTGGCGATCGACGTGGGCTTGAGAACGGGGTCGGACCGGGCGGCGGCCGAGTCGTCGATGCGGGAGGCGGGAGGGATCATCCGCGAGGCGATGGACGTTTACCGCAAGATTGTTGTTACGGGGTACAAAAGCGCCAAGGCGTTTGAGGGAGGTCTTGCGTTTCGTTCGCGGGCGGTGTGGCTGGCGCCGGAACTCGCGGAGCCGCTCGACGGCTGGATAGTCGTGCGGCTTCCGGACGAGTTGCGGGAACCGGCACGCTCGCTTGAGGGGATTTACGCGAAACCGGAGGTCGTGTCGGCGGGCGGCGGGGCCCTTGCGGTCAGGCTCGACCTCGCGACGGAAAGCCCAGCGCATCCGGCCGCGGACCTCATGGAGATACTCGTGCTGCCGCTTATAGACACGGTCGACTACGACAACGTATTCGACCGGTCCCCGGGGCTCAAGTCCCTTGAGGTCGCGATGGTATCGGGCCGCGACGCGGCGCGGTTCGTGATGACGCGGGACGAGTACCAGACGACGGACGTCGACGCTCTGTTGGCCAGGCTCTCGAAGAAGGCGCTCAAGATCTCCCAGGCCGAGACGGCGATCGCCGAGAAGTACATGACGAGCGAACTCTTCACGCCGCTTCTATTCGACAGCGTTGTGAGCGAAGAGGACAAGGCCCAGATAAGGGAATTCGAAGCGGAGAGGCGCTCGGCGCAGGACGAATTCTACGCTGGGCTTTTCGCGAAGGGTACTCTCGAGGTCGGGGGAAAACCACAAGGGGGACAGGCGGCACTGGATGCGGCAACAGGGGCAGCGCACGAGTAACACGCACAACGCCGAAGCGCCGGGGTCCAACAGGGCGGCGCTTCACGGTTACCTTTCAAGGGCGGGGAGGCGCCTTTTCGCATTTGGTATCGCACATGGGATGCTGTCGACGGCCGCGGTCGCGGGGCTTTCGCTTGCGGGGCTTTTCGCGGCGGACAGGCTGACGCTTTTCCCGGGGGCCTTGAGGCTGTTGGCGGCGGCGGGGCTCGTCTTCGGGGGGGTTGTCCTTCTCTACGTGCGGGTGATCGCGGTGTTGCTGCGGCCGCCGGGGCCAAGCGAAGCGGCGCGGGCGCTCGAACGGCGGTATGCGCAGCTTGGGGATTTCGCGCTGTCGGCGGCCGAACTGGCACTTGCGAAAGGTTCGAAGTCAAGCGCGCCGTCGGAGCACTTCGTCGCGATGACGGTCGACGAGGCCGCGAGGCGCGCGGCGGGGACTAATCCCTCCGCGGCGGCGCCCGCGGCGGCGCTTGGGAGGCCGGCGGCGCTGGCGGCGCTGGCGGCCGCCTTCTGGACGGCGGCGGCGATATTCTTCCCGGGCGACGCGGCGACCTTTCTCAGGCGCCTGAGCGACCCTCTCGGCGCCTGGGCGTACGCAACGAAGACGACGATAGTCGCGGTCGAAGCGCCGGGGGTATTGCCCAGGGGAGCGATTTTCGAGGCGACGGCCGTCGCAGAGGGCGTGCTTCCGGAGGAGGCGATATTTCACATCAGGGGCGCCGGCGGCGCAAACAGGGTTTACGCGCGGGGGGACGCGGGGCGCTACAGCATTGCGCTCGGCGAGGTGAGGGAGAGTTTCTCCTTCTTCGTGGAGGCGGGGGACGCGCGGACGGATGAATCAGCAGTGAAGGTCGTGGAGTTGCCCGCCGTCGCGGCGCTCGGGGCCGAGGTGACGTACCCCCCGTACACGGGAGTGGGCGCTGTGACGGTTTCAGGGGGCGACATAAAGGCGCCGAGGGGAAGCCGGGTGAGGGTCGCGGCGCAATTCAACAAACCGGTCGAGCAGGCCGGGATCGTGTTCGGCGATGGAGGGAAAGCCACGGGGGCCGTCGACGGGGAGGGGCTGTCGGCGAGTTTCGAGTTTACGCTTGGGGCGGCACAGACTTACAGGATAGAACTCGCGGACGAATACGGTTTCGCCAATGCGGATTCGCCGGAGTACGCGCTCGAGGCACAGGCGGATGCGGCGCCGGTTGTGGCGCTTGTGCGGCCGGCGCGGGACCTGACCGCGGTGGCCGACGCGGCGCTGCCGGTAGAGGTGAAGGCGGCCGACGATTACGGGGTGCGGGACGTGAGGCTTGCCTACCGCATAAGGCGAGGGGGCAAAGAGAAGGCGCGGGGCGCGATTTCCCTTGTCGTAGGCGAAAGCGCCAAGAGCAGGGAGGTTTCGTACAGGTGGGAGCTTTCGGGGCTGGGGCTGGCGGCGGGCGACGAATTGACCTACTTGGCCGAGGCCGAGGACAACCTGCCCGACGCGCCGCAGACGGGGGTAAGCAAGACGCAAAGCGTCCGGGTCGTGACGGTTGCGGAGAAGATACTCGAGATAGAACAACTCAACCGGCAGATACAAGCTCTCGTGCAGAACGCTGACCGCAAGCAGGCGCAGGCGAGGGCGGCATTCGCGCGCGCGGCGGGGATGGAGGCGGCGCAATGAGGCTCTCTGCTGCGATTGCGCGAGGGCTGGTCATCCTGTGCGCGGCGTCGGCCGGGGACGCTGCCGCCGGCGCTGCGACGACGAGCTCCCTCGTGGCGGAGGAATCGGCACAGCGCGACGTAGGGGTCCTGTCGGGCGACGCGGCGGCGGGGTTCGAGCGTCTGGCCGAGGAGATGGAGATAAACTTCGGGGAAAAGAAGGCAGAGGATGCGCGCGCGGCGAGGACGGTGGTGACGGAGGTCGCCGAGAGGGACGCGCCGAGCGTGGCCGAGGAGATTGCGCGGTTTCGAGCCGCGCCGGACGGCGCCGCCGCGGCGGAGGCCGCGAAGATCGTCGGCGCTCAGGACGAGATCCGCGCGAAATTGGGGCCGCTTATCGACGCGGGCGCGAAGAGCCTTTCGGTCGAGGCGCTCGAAGAGAAGGCGCAGGCGCTCGTCGCGTCCGGGCAAGAGGCGAGGGAGTCGGCGAAGAAACTCGCGGCGGGCACGCTCGGCAAGACGAGCGAGAAGTTGACGCCAGAGGAGCGGGCGAAGTTGGCGGGACTGGCGGACGCCGAGTCGCGCGCGGCGCAGGAGATCGCACAGTTGGAGAAGTCGGCGCTCGAGGCCGCGCGGGGCGCTGGCGTAACCGCCGACGAGAAAACGCGCGTGGAAGAGGCGCTTCGCGCCGGGCGCTTGGAAGAGGCGCAGCGCGACGCCCGCGCCGCGTCGCAGGCGATAGGCGAGAACAAATTGGGGGAGGCGGTCGGCCGCGTGGAGTCGACGCAGCGGGAACTGGAGGTCTTCACGAATGCACTTTCGGGCGCACGGCGCGCGGCGGGCGACCTCGACGGCGCGGGCGCAAAGGCCCCTCATGAAGGCGAAGTCCCAGGCGGCCTCGAAAAGCGGACGGAACAGGCGCTCTTGCAGTTCGAAACGGCCCGGGCGAAAATGGAAGCGCTCGACGACATCATCGGGCGGCAGGAGGAGTTAAAAGACCGTACCGAGGACTCGCAGGGTAAGCCCGACGAGTTGCG
>Ga0172362_10001523_pt1 | contig 19804 bp, 18 predicted proteins | sample LakKivs1_kivu2a2_FD_114534 | JGI IMG/M metagenome (GOLD analysis project Ga0172362, IMG submission 114534) | Sediment microbial communities from Lake Kivu, Rwanda - Sediment s1_kivu2a2 | ecosystem: Environmental > Aquatic > Freshwater > Lake > Sediment | place: Rwanda: Western Province, Lake... | reverse complement strand
CCTCGATGATCTCCTCGCCGTCCTCATCGCTGCTGATTTTTTCATCCGCCAAGTCTTGCAACAATCTGTGAATGTCCTCCGATATCTGGTACGCCAGGTCATCCTCGAACTCCTTCGCCTCGCGCATAGCTGATGCAAGCGTGAAGTCGGTAAGCTCGTCGCTCGCCAGCTCTATCGCAACATCTGGCAAGTTGTGGGCCTCGTCGAGCACGATTATCAGATCGGAGAGGTCGGCGTGCATGTTGCGCAGGAACAGCGGCCTGATCGACGGGTCGAACAAGTACGTGTAGCTTGCGGCCACGACCTTGACGTCGCCCAGCGCACCCTTCGCCACCTCGTACGGGCAGAATCCCTCGTCCTTGCAAGTTTCGATGAGTTCCTCCGCCAGCGTGGGGTTAGCCGCGATCGCCCGCTGAAGCTCGTCGACCATACCGCTTCGCTCGTCCATGTTCACGAAGAACTCGCACTTGTTTAGCTTGCGCAGGTTTCCGCACACGTGCGCTGCATCGGCGGCTCCGCTTGCGAATCGGCGGACGAATGGGTTGATGCACATCTCCCGCCTCCCGCGCAGCGAGATGCCAGAAACCTTCGTCTTGCCCTTGAGCGCTCCCAGCTCCTCTATGACTCGGTCCATCTGCTTGTGTGTCCTGCTGCAGTAGACTATGCGGCGCTTCTCGGCTTTCGGGGAGGTGAGGATGCCGCAGAGGGCCGAGATTGTCTTGCCCATGCCAGTCGATCCTTCGAGCACGACATGTTTTCCAGAAGCTACGGCAACTTGGATTGCGTGAATCATCTCAGCTTGGGTGGGCCTGATTTCCTTGTACGGAAAAATCTCATCTAGTGTCGGCGTCATCAAAATAACTGGAGGGCGATCGCATAAGTATAGACGACTATCCAGAGGACGAGCCACATAGCGATGTACGGCCAGATGCCGTATGTGGCGATCTTTCGCCTGCCGCCTGGAAACTGGTCCATCATAATTTTTAGAGATGGGACCGCTGATTTATACGCTACGTAAAAGAAGAAAATTGCGAGGAGGATTGGGATGTACACGCCGTACGATGTTGTCCTCTGTGAGGCAGAAATTATCCCTGATATGAGTCCAGCTAGCGTCCCTAGGCTCATGAAGAACAGCGTCAATTTAGTAAATATCTTCATATCTTCCACCAGGTGTTCGCCATGAAGCTCTCCATGTCAAGCTTAGACATTATGGTTTGCGCTCGCGAGCTTAAAAATGCTATCGGTGCGCGGGTGGACAAAGTCTACGAACTCGACGGAGTTTTCGTTGTGGAGATGCGGGCTCCCGGCAAGGGGCGGTTCGACCTCCTCATAGAGCCGGGGCGCAGGGTTCACCTGACCGGCATGCAGTACAAGTTCCCGAAGCAACCGACGATGTACGCGATGCTTTTGCGGAAGCACTTGGAGGGCGCACAGCTCGTCGGCGTCGAGCAGCCGGACTTCGAGCGCATCCTCGAGCTCAGGTTTCGCGGCCGCGGGGAGCGCGTGTTGATAGCGGAGCTTTTCGGGGCGGGCAACCTCGTGCTCTGTGACGAAGAGAAAAAAATCATCCAGCCGTACAGAAGCCAGGAGTGGCGGCACCGCGTCGTGAGGGCCGGTGAAAAATACAAATATCCGCCGAGCAGGGCGGACATCAAGAAGCTCGACGCTCATACTTTGCGGGAGGCCGTCGCGGGTGCGCCGGATATCGTCCGAGGCTTGGCCACGAACCTGAACGTCGGCGGACAACTTGCCGAGGAGATATGTGCGAGGGCGGGGATGGCCAAGTCTTCAACCGTGGTCGAGCTTTCGGAGCCCCAACTCAAGGGTCTGCTGGGCGCGGCTGCAGATCTTTTTTCTCAAGAGCCAGCGCCAAATATCGTGTACGATGACGGCGAGGTCATCGATGTTTTGCCGTTCGACTTCGCGACGCACAGCGGGAGGAGGACGAAGCGCTTCAGTTCGTTCAACGAGGCCCTCGACGAATATTTCGGCGCCATGACGATCAAGAAAGGCATCACAAAGCAGAAGAAAAAAATCGAGGATGGGCTCAATGCGATTCGCTCGCGTCTGGCTGAGCAGGAGGCGCACCTTGCCGAGCTTGAAAAGGAGGCGTTCGAGCTTAAGCGGAAAGCCGACCTTATCAAGGCCCATCACGCCCAATTGGATGACGTCCTCCGCCAGCTGTCCGAGCTCAGGCGCAAGGGAGGCTGGCAGGCCGCCATGAATGAGATGGAGAAGGCGAGGGCTGACGGAGAAGAATGGGCCGAGTTGATAAGAAAAGTCGATGTCAAGGCTGGGGCGGTCGATGTCGAGCTTCGGGGACAGGAAATTCGCCTCGACATGCGCAAGTCGGCCTTCGAAAATGCGTCAAAGCTCTATGACAGGTACAAGCGGCTCTCGGAGAAAGTGATCGGCACGAAGGAGGCGCTTGAGGGGACGAGGAGGCAGCTGGAGGAAACGCTTGTTGCCGGGGCAACCGAAGCGCCGGCTCCAACCGTGCGCAAGCGCCGCAAGATGAAGTGGTTCGAGCGCTTCAGATGGTTCATTTCCTCAGATGGCTTGCTCGTGATCGCCGGGCGCGATGCATCCACAAATCGGGAGGTCGTCGAGAAACACATGGAGGACGAAGATCGTTATTTGCACGCGGATATCGTCGGGGCGCCGCATGTCGTTGTCAAGACTGGCGGGAGGAAAGTGCCAGAGTCCACGCTCATGGAGGCTGCTGAATTCGCCGCGATGCACTCCCGCGCTTGGCGCGAGGGTTTGGGCTCGCTCGACGTCTACTGGGTCATGCCGTCGCAGGTTTCCAAGCGGGCACCTTCAGGCGAATACATCCCGCGTGGTGCCTATGTGATCGAGGGCAAACGCAACTTCTTGAAGGTGACGGTCGAGGCGGCTGTCGGCATGGCGCAAGTTGAGGGCGACCAATTGGCGATGTGCGGGCCGGCGAGCGCCGTCGAACTTCATTCAAAGGTTGTGATTCATATCGTCCCCGGGCGCATCAAAAAATCCGATTTATCGCGAGAGCTGCAGGCCAAATTGAGGGCTGCGGGCTTCGATGTTTCGGTGGATGAGTTGATGCGAGCTCTTCCGCCGGGCAAAGGAGAAATCAAAAAAAAGAAGTTGTGATTATTTCTTTTCCTCTTTTGGCTTTCGAAGCGCTGAAGTCAGACCTGCAACCTCGCCGAGTTGTGTCCCGAGTTGCGTCGGGCTGACAACGATCAGGTTCTTCTCCCTCGCTATCTCGCCAAGCGTCTGGAGTTCCCTCAACCTTAAACCTGCGGGATTTTTCTCATAGAGTTTCGCCGCATCGGCCATCTTTTGTGCTGCCCCGAATTCACCATCCGCCATTATTATCCTAGACCTCCGCTCCCGCTCGGCTTCGGCCTGCTTCGCCATCGCTCTCAGTATCGTTTCAGGCAGGCTGATGTCCTTTATCGTAACTGCAGTTACCTTGACACCCCACGCATCGGTTGGCTCGTCCAATGTTTTTTGAAGTTTCTTGTTGAGCTCCTCGCGCTTTGTCAAAAGATCATCGAGTTCCACCTGCCCCAGCACATCCCTCACGGTAGTTTGTGAGAGCAGACCAGTAGCATAGCTGTAATCTTCAATTTTTATTATCGCGTCGGCGGGATTGAACACATGCATGTAGACGACGGCATCGATGTCGACGCTCACGTTATCTTTAGTCACAATTCTTTGCTTAGGGACGTCGAGGGTGACTGTTCGCAGGTCCACCTTTACAAGCCTCTCGATACCTGGCAATATCATAAAAAATCCTGGTCCTTTAACGTTGACGAACCTCCCCAACCTGAATTTCACGGCTCGTTCATACTCACGCAGAATTTTTATCGAGAACGGGAGAATAGCTAGCACGAGAGCAACGATAGCTACTAGAATTAATATCCAGCTCTCCATATCCAGCCCCAATGCCAACTTGCTCATGTGTATTAATATCGATTTCTGAGGAGGCGAAACCTTTATTGCTTAAAAAATGAAAACCAAATTTGATGAAGAAACTCCTCACGCTGGTGCTGGTTGCGGCCGTCCTGTTCGGCGTGCTCGGCGCAATGTTAGCTAAAGCCAGAGCTCAAGAGCCTGGAGAAGATCATGAACCGGGAGAGCCACCTGAGCCACCAGAGCCACCAGAACATCCTGAAAACGAAGAGGGAGTTGAGAATAATCAAGGCGGCGGCGGTACCCCACCGACACTTTTCATATTGGGAGTGCTCATCGCCGTAATAGTTGTCACCGCTGTGCTCGTCGCCCTCTTTCACAGAGCTACATCTGGTCGACCGACGGAGACATTTGGAGGATATTAACCGACGGGAAGTGTAAGCCCCGAGCGGACGTCGAAACTAGTGTTCAACCTTGATAGCTCAAAATGAACCAGATGAACCAAAAACAATGGTTTGCTAACACAACGCTTTTTAATCATGTGAGGTCCTGATTAGCATTCGGGATAAATTGAAAAAGCATAGGCTCATGGAATTAGTTTTTGTATGCCTATTGGTTTTTGGTTTAATTAGCTCGGGCGTAGTGTATGCGCTGCGGCGCTCAGCCGACTCAAGTTTTTCAATGTCTGAAACAAGGGTGATCGAAAGCCTCAAAAATATCAATACAATTTCTGGCAATGAAAATCAAAACGATAGCAGTTTCGGTTCAGGAGATAACTCTCTGTTGGTGCAAACTTTGGAGTTCCTTGAAGCAAAACTCAGGCTCTACCAGTGGAAGTATCGCCCGTCTCAACTCACCGTCGAGGTATTCGGATCCAGCTGGGATAACTGGGGGGAAGGCACCTTATCTTGGATACAAGCTCTTGAGTGGGAGAACGGCGGCTGCGGAAGGCCTCTGACGGGGGCTCTCGACTCGGTGGCGATAACAGGTAGAGGCTGGTACGAGTGGGATGTGCTCTCGTTCGTTCAGAGTGACTACGAACCAACCGATTGGAGGGTCAGCTTTCGTTTGAAGGCAACCGATGAAACTAATGGTAGTGTTCCATTTGACGCGAAAGAATTCAATAGCGCAGTATATGCACCTCAACTATATCTCAAGTATCGAATCGGGGCCGATCAATATGAGACTACAATAACAGCATCGAGTGGAAGCGATCCAAAGCTGCAGGATACATATGCAGAGGGGTACTGGCCCCAATATTCAAATTCTGGAGCTTGGGATAGCATGTGGGTTGGATATTATGAGCACGCTGGAATAGAACGGCCATGGATTCAGTTTCAGATAGGAAAATTGGATTTTCCAGATTTTGACATTTCAGTTGATCCAATATTTGGCAGGCTCACACCAGGTGGCTCTGTTCAAGCGAATGTGACTGTTACTGCTGTTAACGGTTTTAGCAAGCTCGTGAACTTGTCATATAGTGTTTCCCCGTCGGAATCCGGCATAACGGTAGATTTTGAGCATGATAGTGGAACATCCACGTTCACCTCGCAGATAACAATCTATATTGATAGTGTACCAGCGCAAAATTACATGATAACTATTAAAGGCGTGGAAGATGGCAGGGTTCACGCTTGCGATTACTGGTTAGTGGCCGAAAATTGGCGGCACACAGAAAACTTGGCGCCGATCGAGGATGCCTATGTAACGGAGAATTATCCAGATTCGGTATATGGGTACCGAGGATATCTGAAAGCTGGATTTTACTCTCAATACCTAGTTTCTTCCTTCATAAAGTTCGATTTGGATGGTCTTCGCCTCGCCCCTCTTGAAATTTTGAGTGCAAGGCTCTGGCTCTACGCCCAAGATGAATATAATGGCGGCCCTTCGACTGTCGATGTTCATGGAGTTGTGAATGATAGTTGGTATGAGATGGCGATAAATTGGAACAATAAACCAGCAGAGGGAACGCTGCTTGACAACCAGACGTATGCTGGAATAAACAGATGGTACGATTGGGATGTTACTAACTGGGTGCAGTCACAATTTAGCAACGATAAAATCGCAAGCTTCTACGTGAAGCCAGGATCAACCTCCCCACCAGCCGCGGATGTCGAATTCTATGGGAAAGAATATTCTTATGGTAGGTGGGGCCCATTTCTTGAAATCACTTACATCGGAGCGCGGCGTGTGGAGCCAGATTTCGGCATCTCGGTCAGCCCGCACGGCAGCAGGGTCAAATTCGGATGGCTTACAATCGAGAACGCAGAGGTAACAGTCAAAAAAATCGGGGCCTTCAACGAGATCGTGAACTTGAGTTATACAGTTGACCCAATTGAGTTCGGAATAACTGCAAGTTTTGAGCCGGCGAGTGGAACACCTCCCTTCTCTTCGATAATGACTGTGAATGTAGACAATGGTGTGCCTGAGAAAATTTATAAAATAACAATTACTGGCACGGGAGGTGACAATCAACGCTCCCGTGTCTTCAATTTAGCGGTGACGAGCAGCAATGTTGAACATATCGTCTTTATCGGCCTTGACGGTGTCAGACCGGATGTGCTCCTTGCAACAAATACTCCGAATATACACTCTTTGGCTGAGAACGGATCCTACAGTTGGAATGCTTGGTCGGTTTACCCATCGGTTACCATCGCCAATTTTCCATCAATTTTCACTGGTGCGACACCAGAGGTCCATGGAGTTGTAGATTGGCTTGGAGAGATATATGCTGAATCGATGTGTGAAGTGTTCGAGGAGTTTGGGTTATCGACTGCTTTATCAGGGCAGGATCAGATACTTGCTGGTTACTCAGCTACATATGCGACCGGATATCATTCCGTTTCTAACCCAGATGTATACTATACTGATGTTGCGATCGAACTGTTCGAGAATTATAGGCCATTCTTCCTCGTCGTTTACAATCCTGTGCCAGATCACATGGGGCATGAGTATGGGCACGATAGTCCAGAGTATCGAGAGGCCATCGAGAGCGCCGATGTCCAGATCGGCAGGATCTTGAACATGCTGAAAGAACAGGGCGTTTTCGATCAGACCTTAATCGTGGTCACCACCGACCATGGCATGACTGGAAAGCGGCATGGGGACCGACTTATTACTAACAGAAGGATTTTCACGATTTTTAAAGGACCGGGCGTAAGGCGGGGCTATGAGATAAAGAACACGATTCCAGTCCAAAATCCTGAGAACCCAAGTGAAGATTATTACGTGGGCCATCTCACCATAGACACAGCACCAACAATAACGGCACTCGCTGGTCTCAGAATGCCTGCCAACGCAAAGGGCAAAAATATATTCGGCGGAGAGATGGTGTCGATGAATCTACTTCTCGTGGCGGTCGCAGCAGTTGTGGCGATTGTGATAATTTGCATTGTGTACATTTTCGTCAGAAAAAGGCGAGCATGAGCGAAATGTTTAGCCCACATCGTTAGCATTGGAGGCAGAAATAACGATAACGATACTTGATCATTGATTTTAACTCCTAGTGTTTATAGCCCCTGATTATGAACTCTAGATGCAGAGCCCCGAGCGGGAATCGAACCCGCGACCTCATCCTTACCAAGGATGCGCTTTCGGTTTGAAGTAGTTCACTTCAATCTACCGGCTGAGCTATCGGGGCCCAACAAAAAATTGTTTCTATTGACTAAAAATGTGTCGACCTACTGCCCAGTTTTGGCCTCTTCTAGCCTTCGCTTGATTTGGGGCGGCAGCTCCTTGGCCTTCTCGTAAGCTGCGTGCAGTTCCTTCAACACATTTTGGAGCACGGCTTGAGTCGGCGCGGCGATCTTCCTGCGCTTCGTCCTGTCCTTTTCGTACACGACCTCTTCAAATCTGACTATGTTGATGTCCCAAATGTAATCGCCGATCAAGACAACCGCGATGAAAATTCTCTTGCTCTCTGGGTCCTCGAAGTGCTTTTCGGCGAGCATCAAGGTGTAAGAGACGAACCAGTCGAACTCCTTCTCGAGTACCCCCAAGAATTTCGGAGCGTCGACGCTTTTCCCCAACAAGTCGATTTCCATGAAAACCACAACCCAATCTTATCGGGCCATAATTTAAGCCTATTTCACACAATTGTTTTGGGTGCGTCGATGCCGAGAAAAAAGTTGCATTTGTATATAGATGATGTGCTTGAAAAGCTGCTCGCCGGCGAACTCACGGTGGGCGAGGCGAGGCGCAAGTTGTCCGCGATAAACGTGAGGCGCGTGGGGGAACTGGCGAGGTTGGACATCGGGCGGGCCTACCGCGTCGGCGTGCCGGAGATGATTTTGGGCGAGGGGAAGCACCCATCTGAGGTGGCGAGGCTCGCGATCAAGTTGGCCGTGGAGAACGGCTATGCGCTTGTAACGCGGGCGGACAAAAGGTGCGTCGAGGAGATCAGAAAAAGGCTGCCTCGCGGATTCGTGTCGAGCTACAACGAGAGGGCCAAGGCGATTTTGATCAAACGTAGAAATCATGTCTTCTCGAAGGCTGGCAGGATAGGTGTGCTCGCCGCTGGCACCGCCGATGTGGCAGTCGCCGAGGAGGCTTCGGTCGCGGCGGAGATGATGGGCTGCCAAGTCATGAAGGCGTACGATGTCGGCATAGCTGGTATCCACCGCCTGTTCAAGCCGCTCGAGAACATGCTCAGGAAGGGCGTCTCCGCGCTTGTGGTGGTGGCTGGCATGGAGGGGGCGTTGCCGTCGGTCGTGGCAAGCCTCGTAGATGTTCCGGTAATAGGCGTTCCGACCTCCGTGGGCTATGGAGTTGGAACAAAAGGTGTGGCCGCCCTCATGACGATGCTTCAGACTTGTTCGCCGAAGGTCGTCGTCGTGAACATCGACAACGGCTTGGGGGCGGGCATCTTCGCTGGAATGATAGCTAGGTCAAAAGCTTCTTGATTTTTTCCTCAGAGATCGGACCCTTCCTCAATATTTTTAGTTGCCGCGTTGTGGCATCCACGACGGTAGATGGCACGCCGAGCTTGCATTTGCCAGCGTCCAATGCAACGTCGACTTTTCCTCCGAGCTGTTCGAGGGCTTCCCTGACGGTGCGCGGTGCAGGTTTGCCGGAGAGGTTGGCGGATGTCGAGGTGATTGGCCCCCCAACGAAATCGATGAGCTTCAGCGCTACGGGATGATCTGGAACTCTTACTCCAACTTTTCCGGTGCCAGCCGTTATTAGCTTAGAAACATTCGGCTTTGCTCGCGCGACTATTATGAGAGGGCCCGGTAATAATTTTTTGAAGAGTGCTTCAGCTGCATGGGTTAGTTCGGCAACTTGGCGGGCCATGTCTACCGAGTTCACTGCAATGGGGATGGGCTTTTCGGCTTCCCTGCATTTGAGCTTAAAAATTTTGGTGATGGCTTTGCTGGAGCGAGCATCAGCTCCGAGTCCGTAGACAGTTTCCGTGGGATAGATGACGAGGCCACCAGCCCGTATCGCTGAAGCTGCCTCTGTTATCGCGTCGGCCGTCGGCGCGTTTGGCCTGACTTCAAAGATTTTTACCATATCATCGCCTTTGCTGAGCACACCAGAGTTTGTTCGAACTCTATCTCGATCGTTTCGATGTTTTTGCTTTCGCTGCAATTCTACTTATCCATATTGTTGCAAAGACGGCTATTACCGTTACCATAATTGCGTATGCGAGCATAGCTGGAATGCTTTCTGCGGTTCCAAAAACTCCTTTGAAAATTGCAAGAATTGCTCCGTTCCACGCCAAAGCGGCTACGAGCCCAAAGGCGGCTGTCAGTAGATTATTCATTTTGTCCACGACTTCTTCTCTAAATCCCATTTTTTTCACCTCCATCCAAATGTTGCACGTGAACTTTTTACTATTTCTCATCTGACATCAAAACTATTGTCAACGGCAAGTGGTGCGGGGGGCAGGATTCGGACCTGCGAAGGCCCTACTACTAGGATTTCTCTTTGTAGGATGCTAATAACTTTTTTATTAACTCGTTCTTTTCTATACCAAACCATTTTGAAAATTTACGCTTTCTTTTTACCGTTATCCCATGAGTAAATCCAACCTTTGCGGAAAATTTGTGGATGTTTTCTTTGTCAGTGATTGTAACATCTACTCCATTTTCTCTGCCAATTATACCGATGTTCTCAAGCAACGTTATCAACTGCTTTCTAATAACAGGATTTGTTGATGTTCCAGCTATTTTTCTAGTATGTGTTTCAGGAGAAAAAATAACCCTGCCCTCATCATCAAAGAAAGCTCTTATAAAAGCGATTTTGATTTTCCTAGTTCCAATCATTATACATGTTGGTATTCTAGTTTTACTCCCGACGAAAGACCTAATCGCTCTGAACGCTTTTTTGGAGCCATATTCAACCATCGTAACTCCGTGATTGTTCATTCGTTGGCTCCCTTTGTTGAGGCCATAAACTCTACACATGTCGTTTTTGAACTGATGTATCAACACTTCGTTAGAGTTTGAGTAACCGATATAGTATTGTCCTCGCTTTGGATTAGAATAGATCCATCCGTCAAACATGCAATGGGCAATCACTCGTACCTGTGGTACTGAAACTCGCTCATTTGCAAGACTTTTCATGTTGTCATCCTCACTCATGTTGGCTATCCGCATGTATGTTCAGCAGGAGTTTTAAGCGATTTTTGGGGAGGGAGAGGGCACCGAAAGTAATGTAGTGCGGGGGGAGAGATTCGAACTCTCGAAGACCCTACGGTCACGGGATTTCTCAGCGTTGCTCTTAAGTCCCGCCCTTTAGACCAGGCTCAGGCACCCCCGCAAGAAAAACTTCTTCGAGCAGAGCAATAAAACTAGCGCCCTCTCTTGTACGATTTCCTGTAGACCGAGCGGTACTTCTTTTGTTTCTTTTGCATCTTTTTTTCGAGCTCTTCTTCGGCAAATTCTTCTGTCATATCATCACGTGGTGCCCCGGGCGGGATTTGAACCCGCGTCGCAGCCTCGAGAGGGCTGTATGATTGGCCGGTCTACACCACCGGGGCACCGTTTAATTGTTCGCCCATACACGTAAAAAGTTTCGAGTCAATGGCGGGCCCGGTGGGATTTGAACCCACGATCGACAGCTTAGGACGCTGCCGCCCTATCCAGACTGGGCCACGGGCCCATACATAAATTGTCGCGTGGATTTATGAGGATACGCTATTTTGATCGATGTACTCTGATGGTGCTTAATTGAAGCAAAAAATGACATGAAAAGGGGGCAAAAGGCGCTTTACGTAAATTATTTAAATAGCCGTATACAAGTTTTGGCGGAATGAGGTGATGGAGTGGGAAGAGCATTGGGAGCAGTGATCTGCATTGTATGTATTGTAGTGGCCATCGTACATATTTTCTTTGGATACGTAGCTGGCGGTTCTGGCGCTTGGGCGCGTGGTGCTTTGGCGTTTGCTCTGCCCATAACAATTGGACTACTCGTGATATGCGGGTTGGGCTTCTGGCTCGGCTGGATAATGGTCACCACTAAGGAAGTGGCGCCCGCGCCGGTCGAAGCTTCGAAGGAAAAGGAAACCGAGTAGCACTATTTTTAAACTGCGGGTTACTAAGGCAATTGGTGACAGTTTGAACTGGAAGCGATGGCTGATATTTGTCTATCTAGTCGCGTTGATGGCAGTATCACTCTCATATTTGTTACCAACATCAAAATTTCAGGGTCCGACGACTTCGGACGCTGGCTGGTTCTTCGGGCTGACCGAGGATATAGTCAATAACAACGGCATGGGGGACACATACATGCTCTCCCACCCGCCGGAGGGAAAGTCCATCGGGGTATCTGAGCAGGGGCAGCCAGTGATCGCGGCGATGCTGTACAAGGGCCTCAGCGCCATCAATCCAAACATCACTATAGAGGACGTGACACGCTACCTGCCGCCAATTTTCTTCGTATTGATGATCATCCCCGTCTTCCTCATCGGGCGAGAACTTTTTGGAGATATCGGCGGCTGCGCGGCCGCGTTCTTCCTAGCCACCATGGCATGCGCTCCGGGGACCACCTCGCCAGTATATTGGGCGAAGGTGGGAGCTTTCGACCACGATGTGTTAGATATAATGCTGGCAGCGTGGACGATTTTCCTCACCATAAAGCTGTTCAAGGCGCCGCGCGAGTCGATCCTCAAATTTTCTGTCATAGGAGGTTTGGTTTACGGCGTCCTTGGATTTGTCTGGGGTGGTGGTTACCTCTACTTAGCTGTGATAATTTTCGCCGCGCTCATCTTGGTCATCCTCAACGAAAGCCTCACCCACAAGCGGGGAGGCTGGGGGTTAAAGGCAATTTGGGATAGCATTTGTAAAAATTCACAGCTGATATTCGGCACCTCGGTCATGTTGACCATTGCCCCACTCGTCATTTGGCTCATCGGTGGCAACTCCAATCTTCCACTAATGTTAGCGTTTGCGGCTATCGCAGCATTCGTGCTAGCGGGAAGATATTTCGGAATCAAAGGGATGATTGTTGTGATAGCTGTGGCCTGTGTCGGGATATTTTTTGTGAGGACATCTTTGATCAGTTTCGTTTCTGGGACCCTAGAGTTTGTCGGTCTCAGGGCACCGAGCGTCACGATACCGAGATACGCCAGCGAGATGGCCCCAGCTAGTGATTGGGGTGATGCGCTCTCTGGATATTATGGAGCGGGATTGCTAACAGTGATAGTGTTCTTGCTTGTGGCTGTCGCATTGACAAAAATAATTTACACGAGGAAGCGGGGGGAACTATTGTTGTTGCCGTGGCTGCTCGTGCTGTTCTTACTCGCCCGTGCTCAACTACGTTTTCTCAGGCAGTGGTGGCCGATTCTAGCGGTATTAGCTGGGGTGGGGGCGGCATCGATAGTAATCGGGCTTAAACGTCTCTCCATTTCATCCTTTGGACCGTCCATTGAAGATATAAACCCCATCCGCAGGCCCATCGCGATCGCTGTCATCATTTGTCTGATCGCCACTCCGTACATCATAAATGCACACGTTCAGGCCGAGAATACTGGCCCGCCGATAGGGGACGCCCTACAAGAGGGGATAGTGGGTGCTGCACTTTGGGCTAAAGAAAACACGCCAGATAACTCCATATTCGCCATACAGTGGTCGTACGGGCACCTTTTCACCGCCACAGCTAGGAGACCTTCGGTGGTGGACGGTACAGAGACCACAGGATACGAAGGAGAATGGGAAAACACCGAGACCATTCGCCCACCAGACTACATCTATCGTGTCACAGACCATCAGGCCGTAGCCTTAAGCGACCTTGGCGTCGCACATCCTTGGGGCAGGCGAGATGACATCGATTGGCTTTCATCCGAGACAAGTGAAGATGAGTTCGCGAACTTGCTCTTACTTTATAAGGACAATTACAACTGCAAAATTGACTATATAGTTTTCACTTTGGACACGAACTCAGTTTTCCGCGCACTTTTTGACACGTACGTAGGAGCAGAGGATAATCTCTCCTCGAGCCTCTCCTCGCAATCTATAACATATGAATTCGCAGATGAAAATGTCGTCCTTGATCTCCAATACTGGGACGCTTATGTCGAGCAGGACGGAGAAAACAAGTACCTCGCAGGGGTGATATTGTACGATGTGGGGTATGGTACGATCGGCCTCTACAATTTTATGCCGAATCCAGATATCCCCCGCGTTCTTTGGATTCTAACCTACCAGTTCCAGTTACCGCCACTTACAGCTCGTTTAACCTCGCCCGAAATATACGGTTCCCCAATGTTGATACGTGTGAGCAATGAGATAGATATCCCAGACTATCTTACCAATGTGTACGACAGCCAAAATGGATATGTCAAAGTTTACTCTGTCAACTATCTGCCCTCATTGCTTTCTCCAGCAAATGGCTCACAGACGAACGATAACACACCAGCTTTCAGTTGGCGTTCCACGATAGGTGTGAATAAGTATGAGCTCTGGGTCGATAACGATTCGGACTTCTCTTCCCCATTACTTGAAAACATCACGGGCAACACGCACACACCAGCCTCGGCTCTCGTCGACGGCACATACTATTGGAAAGTCAGGGCATTTGGTGCCGATAACAGGGAGGTCGGATGGACATCGACATGGACATTCACGATAGATACAGTGCAGCCTGCCGCCCCAACGCTAATATCTCCAGAAGATAATCGGACCGACAATGTTATGACTAAGATGTTCACTTGGGCACGGCCAGAACTAAATGCAACGTACAACCTGCAGATAAGCACCACCGCTGCGTTCGAGTGGCCGTACTTCCATGACAATAGTTCGATCGCGGAGAACTCGTACACGTACACATTCACGGCTGGCGGCACATACTACTGGCGGGTAAGCGCGAGGGATGCGGCCGGCAATTGGGGCGCTTGGTCAGAGAACTTCAAGTTCACCATCACCGCGCCACCCGAGGCGCCGGAGCTATATTGGCCAGAGAACGGGGCGCACATAAGTGAAAACACTCCGACGTTGGAATGGATAGCTGGATTCTACGCCGATAACCACCACCTGCTCGTCGATAACGATCCAGACTTCTCATCGCCCGAGGTAGACAACCTCTTAGGATTGATGGAAGCGTGGACGGTAGGCCCGCTGATGGACGACAATTATTATTGGAAAGTGATCGGGATCAACGCGTGGGGAGAAACTTCGTCGTCGGTATGGACATTTGTCATAGAAAATGTGACGGAGGATTAGGTGGTACCGTGCAAAGACCGAGAGGTACACGCGATCTTGTTGGGGAAGAAATAGCGAGCATCCGCCAAGTTATGCGAACGATGAGCGAAATGTTCAAACGTTACGGTTACGCTGAAGTCGAGACGCCTATGTTCGAGAACCTTGAGCTTTTCAAGAAGAAGAGTGGAGCGTCCGTTGTAAGTCAGATTTATGCTTTTCAAGACAAATCTGGACGTTGGCTTGCTCTAAGGCCAGAACTAACTCCTTCAGTGGTGCGTCTATACATCGAACAACTCAAAGTTGAACCAAAGCCTCTGAAACTCTTCTACTTCGGCAATTGTTTTCGTTACGAAGAACCGCAGGCAAAAAGATGGCGACAGTTTCTGCAAGCGGGATTTGAACTGGTAGGATCGGCGAAACCAGAGGCGGACGCAGAAGTCATCGCCCTGGCATATGATGCAGTTCGTGAACTCGGTGTTAAAAATTTCGAACTTCGGATAGGGCACATAAAAGTATTGAGAGAGATCTTAACACATGCGGGCGTAAAAAATGATGCTCAAGATCCGATTATGCGTGCGATAGACAGTAAAGATAAAGCACGACTTGAAGATGAGCTGAACAAAGCATCTGTAAAAGAAACTGATAAAAAAATATTAAAAGCATTGATTGCATCGAGAGGAAGTGGTGCAATCGAAAAGGCTAAAAAAATAATTGCGCACATGCCGAAGGCGAATGCTGCAATCGAAAACTTGCAAGAGGCCCTAAAATATTTGGAAGCATTGGGAGTCAAAGAATTTACCATCGATTTTGGAATCGCTCGGGGTTTGGAGTACTACACTGATATCGTTTTCGAAATTTACGTTGGGGATGTTCAGATTGGAGGAGGCGGGAGATACGATGAGTTGATCTCTTTGCTGGGAGGAGAATCTTGTCCTGCTATTGGCGTTGGGTTCGGCATCGATAGAATTGCCGACATCTTGCTCGCCCAAGGAAAAAAGCCCCAAGCGGAAGCTCTCGATTGCGTGCTCCTACCTGCCGGTGAAAAAGCATTGCCAAAATGTTTGGAGATAGCTCAGGAACTGCGCGGAGCTGGCCTGCACGTGGACGTCGATCTGATGGGGCGAAGCTTAGCGAAGGCGATATCCTACGCGAACTCGAGAAAAACAAAGCATGTTATAATTGTTGGACCAAAGGAGCTCGCCGCAAAAAAGGTAACGCTTCGCGACATGCGCACCGGAGAACAAGTGGAAATCGCTGAAAAAGACATTTTGGATAAGTTGCGCTCAGCATAATCAGAATTTGTATCCGTATTTCTCGAACATTTTCTTTAATACTAAGGCATCCTTCTCCAGTACCGGACTCTCGGAGATCATTGTGATGTCTATTTTTCTCTTCAGGATTTCTTTGACAAGTGGTTCGTAGTCTGGCTTCTTCGCGTCGAGTGTCAAATGGTATCTTTCGTTCCCCAATCCTGGTTTAGCGGCGGTACACTCGGCGCATGTCGCGTGGGTGTGAAGATGTTTCAGCTTCAACGGCGCAAGCTGGTCAAATATTTTTCCATAGTCTTCCTGTTTCTTGAAAATCCCAAGGAATCTGCAGTTGATGTGCGCCCAGTCTATGACCGGCACGCAATTTTTGACTTCCCTACAAACTGAAATTATCTCGTCAATCGTTCCAAAAGTAGATTGCTTCCCCATCGTTTCCAAACCGAGGTTGACCTCTTTTATCCCCTTCGATACCATCTCATCTACCATCTCAACGCACGCACGCTTGACAGTGTCCAATGCATCTTTATGAGAGAGCTTGCCGTAAAAACCAGCGTGAAACACAGCGACATCGGCGTGCATGTAATGCGCCCTTTCCACCGAATCGAGTATCCTCTTCTTAGAAGCCTTGAGTTTTTCTTTCTCCACAGAGCACAAGTTCACGAAGTATGGGCAGTGGACGGATAGACGGACGCCGAGTTTTTCAGCGAGTTCTCCGACCTGCCGCGCCATCTCGTTTCCCATCCCAACTTGCCGCACGAACTCGCACTCGAGGGCGTTCAGCTTGAGCTTGGCCGTGCACTCGATGCCGGCCAGAGTGGTTCGCTCCTCGCATGAGATCGGGACCCCAGCTGGTCCAAGATATATCAAATGTTCACCCAAACACACTTATTTGCCTAGAAAAAAGCTGTTGTGGCGATGTCATGCTAAGCGGACTTAGGAGCAAGGTTGACAGTGTGCTCGAGCCGGTGGCAAGAGCGTTCGCTCGTGCAGGATTAACGCCAAACGTGCTGACTTGTATCGGGCTCGTGGTGAGCTTGCTTGCAGGCGTGCTTTTTGCTTACGGCCTGCTACGCTTCGCTGCGATCGCACTGCTCGTGTGTGGATTCTTCGACATGATCGACGGTGCGGTCGCGCGCGTCACAGGAAAAGTGACAGCGTTCGGAGGAGTTCTTGATTCCGTCGTGGATCGCTTTACGGAGGCAGCGATAATCATCGGGATCGTATACGGTGGGACGCCGGAGCTTGGGCAATGGGGCTGGCTGGCTGGTGCTTTAGCGTTGGTTGGAGGTTTGATGGTGAGCTACGTCCGTGCCCGTGCCGAAGCGGCTGGGGCTGGGAAGTTGGATGTCGGCTTCGCTGAACGGGCCGAGCGCATGCTGATTTTCGCGATATTCGCGCTGGTCGAACGAACTGGGTATGCGCTGATATTGGTGGCGATCCTCTCGTACATCACAGTAGTCCACAGGCTTGTCGTCGCACACAGCCGCTTGCGCTAAGATTTCTTTACTAGCTTCCCAAAAAGTTCTTTGAAATAGCCGTTTGCTGCTTCGGATAGTTCCTTCCCTTTTGCGGTGATCTTGTAATACTTTCGCGCTGGCCTGCCTCGTTGCTCCTTCCACTCCGCTGTCACGTAGCCCACGCGCTGGAGCCGGTAGAGCACAATATAACATGTGACCATTGGCGGCTTCCACCCAAACTTCTTCTCCATTTGCTCCCTGAGTTCGTACGCGTACATCTGCCTCTCTTGAAGCAACTTCAAGATGTAGGGCCAAAGCAACTCTACTGTCGTCTTGCGTTTCAATCGCCGCATAGCCAAAGATGACACCAAATTTTATTCCACAACAAGCTTTAAATACTTATTTTTTGAGATATTTCCAAGGTTGAAGTATGGTTGTAACAACTATGCAATGTATGAGTTGTGGATACGAGTGGCGATCGCGAGGGGGGAAAAGCAAAAAGTGTCCTTCGTGTCATCGCATGTTGGGGGAAACGAAATTTCGCAGATGGCAGCAAGCAGAGTTAAAATTGGCAAAGCTACTTGCTTCACGTGGCTGGAGTATTGAGCCAATAGGTGGCAGAAAAAAGATTGACATATGTGCCGAACGGAACAAAAAAAAGCTTTATATCGATGTTAAATCTGGTAGAAGCTATCACATTAGGCAATCGCAATTAAGGGGTTTACTTAATTATCGAGGCAAAACGAGCGATGTTGGCTTTGCTTGTGAGATGAACGGAAAGTTTTACCTACTAATGTTAAAAGATATACTTTAAGTTGAGATAAAAAAGCAAGGAGGGGAAACGTGGGAAAAGTGAATGTTGCAATAGTTGGCGTAGGAAACTGTGCTTCCTCGCTCGTGCAAGGTATAGAATATTACAAAAACGCGCGCGAGGATGAGTTCGTTCCTGGTCTGATGCACGTAAACTTCGGCGGATACCATATCCGCGACGTAAATTTTGTAGCCGCTTTCGACATCGATGCGAACAAAGTGGGAAAAGATCTCGCCGAGGCGATATTCACCCCACCTAACTGCACAATCAAATTCAGCGATGTGCCAGAGTTGGGAGTAGAGGTGATGAAGGGGTCAGTGCTCGATGGGCTGGGCAAGTACCTGAAGCCAGTCGTGCCGGTCGATAGAACCCAAAAAGAAGTGAACGTTAAAAAAGTGCTGGAGGATTCCGGCGCCGATATATTGGTGAGCTATCTGCCGGTCGGGAGCTACAAGGCTTCCCGCTACTATGCGCAGCAGGCGATAGACGCGGGTTGCGGTTACGTGAACTGCATCCCGGAATTCATAGTGTCTGGGAAGGACTGGGGAAAGAAGTTCGAGGATGCTGGACTGCCATGCGCCGGCGATGACATAAAATCTCAAGTCGGTGCTACCATCCTGCACAGGACACTCGCGAGGCTCCTGCTGGACCGCGGCGTCAAGCTCGAGGAGAGCTATCAGCTCAACATCGGTGGGAATACCGACTTCCTCAATATGGTCGAGGAGGAACGCCTGAGCTCCAAACGTATAAGCAAGACCGAGGCGGTGTCGAGCCAGATACCGTACGAAGTGCCGCTGCGCATAGGGCCGAGCGACTACGTCTCGTTCCTGAAGGACAACAAGGTCTGTTACATCTTCATGAAGGGCAAGAAGTTCGGCGACATCCCGTTGACGATTGATGTAAAGCTCTCCGTGGAGGACTCGCCAAACAGCGCCGGAGTCGTAATCGATGCTTTGAGGGCCGTGAAGCTTGCGCTCGACCGTGGCATCGCTGGGCCGCTCGTCGGGGTTTCCGCATACTTCTTCAAACATCCGCCAGTTCAAATGCCAGATGTTGATGCTAGGAAGGCAGTCGAGGATTTCATAGTTGGAAGGAGGGAGAGATGATGGATTTCGATGTCGTCGTCGTGGGGCATGTTTCGATCGATGTGAATGTCCTGCCGTGGGGGGTCATAGAAAATGCGCTCGGTGGAGCACCTACCTATGCTGGCTTCGCTCTCGCGGCCCTAAAGAAGAACGCAGGCATAGTGGCGAAGGTGGGTGCAGATTTTCCGGATAGATTTCCGCCACTCTACAGCAAATTTGGGCTCGACACGGAAGGCATATTGGTAGCTGGTGAAAGTACAACCACGTTTGAGAACACGTACGACGAGGCGGGCAACCGCAAGCAGGCCTGCACGCGTGTCGCACCCAAGATATCGCCGGACGACATCCCGTACGCATACCAAGATGCTGGCGGCTTCTACATCTCGCCGATCGTAGATGAGATAACGCCAGATGTACTGAGAGCGATAAAGAAGGACACAAATTTGGTGATGCTCGACCCACAAGGAATATTTAGGGAAATAGGCGCGAGCGGTGAAGTCAAACTGAAGGCGCGTGAAGACCTTGGAGAGTTCCTGAAGTATGTGGATATCGTGAAGGTTGGCAAGGATGAGGCGGGAGTGATTCATGGGGATGCCAAGGAAGTGTTGCGAAAGCTTGTCGAACTCGGCCCGAAGGTGGCGATCTT
>Ga0172362_10001521_pt1 | contig 19811 bp, 14 predicted proteins | sample LakKivs1_kivu2a2_FD_114534 | JGI IMG/M metagenome (GOLD analysis project Ga0172362, IMG submission 114534) | Sediment microbial communities from Lake Kivu, Rwanda - Sediment s1_kivu2a2 | ecosystem: Environmental > Aquatic > Freshwater > Lake > Sediment | place: Rwanda: Western Province, Lake... | reverse complement strand
TAGTTTTCAATGCTTTTTCGAGATAACGGCTTCTACTGATAAGCTGACTAGTTGCCTGCAATATACTGACATCTTGTGCGAATTTTAAAATTCTTTTTGTTGGGTTCGGCGCTGGCGTGTTGGCATCTGTACTGTCCGAAGTAGTTTGGCTATCCGCCATAGGAAAATTGTTTTTATCAAGATCGCTAGCTAATACCATGCCGGCTTTGCCTATCTGTGCTTCTGCGTCTGCGTCCGCCCATTTTATTTGATATGTGTTAGGGAAAGTTATTTCTTTTCCTACTTGATCTTGTTGTTGTTTGTTTAATTGTGTCAATAACCCTTTAGGGCCCGTCAAACAATCTAATACTGTTTCTCCTTCGACCGTGGTATCACTTTTGACGCGACCTCTTTTAAATCCCCAGGCTTCAAGCGTAGCCACGCTTGTAGCCGTTATGTCATATCTTACTGACTTGCCGTCTAACTTAAATTTGATACTCGTCAATGCAATATCATAAAAAGCTTCAAAAACATTATTTTCTGTTGTATTAGGATCTAACGGTTCTCCGTCTTTAATATTTTTACCTGTCAATAGATTACCATTTTGATCGTAACCATAAAATCTTAAGCCTAATATAAAAAATTGTTTGCTAGCATTACTTAAATTTTTGTAATTGACATTTTTGCTATATTGCGTCAATGCATTGCTAGCTCTTTTTAAGTTTGTTATAAAACTAAATCCATATGGTTCTAACACATTAAAACTCATCTCTGTTACATTAGTGGCAGATTGTGTCGATTTACCGCTGGTAGCTGTTTTAATTTTAAGATTATCAATATAATAATCTAATTCAAAGCCCGGGGCTCTTTTAGTAACATTATCGTTTATACCGCCGCTTTGACAAATTATAAATGCTCCGGCGCCCGCTGCTGCAGCTTCATTTTGCTCTCCGCTGACAACAGTAGCAGACGCTAATGCATTTATATTTCTTCGACCGCTTTGTACAAAAGCATCATAAGCGTCAGGAGTTATCATATAAAGCGTAATGTTATATGTTGAGCTACTAAAATAGCTTAATGGATTTTTCAATCTACGTCCAGGTTTAATATTTTTGCCGCTAGTCCCTGTGCCTCCGGGAGATGCTTGAGTTCCCGACCCTCCACCAGTCTGTGCTGTATTAGTTGGATTTGTTGGGTTAGGGACTACCCCATTGCTTTGATTTTCACCTGATTTGGCGTCTATCTTAGTGTCATCATTTACAGCATTCTCACCTTTACTATCAGTGCCTGTAGTGGCAGGTGCTTGACCACCTCCACTAGTTTGGGGTGGAGCTGAACCGCTAGGTGGATTATTACCTGTAGCCGGATCTGCTTCTTTAGCCGGTGCCGCCGCATCTGTTTGCGATGTTGCGTTAGTAGGTGTTTCTGCAGGTTTAGGTGGTGGTTGAGGTGGTGGCGTAACCTTTTGAACTAAACTGTCCCAAGTGCTATCAAATGTTGCATTGATGTCTGCTATCGCTGCCTGTGCTGCAGCAGCATCACTTTTATTTTCATTTACTCTTTCTGTTAATTCTGCTATAGACCTTTCAATACTTCGTTTCTTTAAATTATATCCTGTTTCATTAGGATTCAATGCAGCCAATTCAGCTTGATATTTTTGAATTTCTTCTTGATTATTTTGTATATTGCGTTGATCAGTTCGTAAGCTACTTTGAAGTGATTTTAAAATCCCTTCTTTAGCTTGTGCTTTCGTAGTTGAGGTAGTCCATGTTTGCGCACCTAAAAAAACTTGATTAAAATCATTTACAATTCTCATACCACCAAAATAATATACTTTACCGTCTGATCCAACAGTGGACTCCATGTCCCATCTGATAGAGGCTTTTCCGCCTGAAAATGGTACTGATTTAACTAAATTTTCATAAGCCATAAAATTATTATTAGATACCTAACACTGCTTTCAATGTATCCTGGCTAGGTATGTATAATCCTATTCCTGCAATGAAATCAAAATAAGGATCTTTGCCTAATGTATTAGGGTTTCTAGCAGCAAACACCCACCATAATCTACTATCACCATATAAGTCATATGCTAATAGATCAGGTCGATATTGATATACTTCAGCTAACACGATATAAACATCGCTAGGTTGTCTTGGTATAGGCCTATTAGTCATGAAATCTAGGTACTTACCCGAGAACACTCCGGTATTATAATATGGGCTCGTTGCTGGATATAAACTATTAGATGGCATTACCAAAATCCTCCAGATTTATTCTTTACACCGCGCAGCAATTCACCTGAAGCATAGTCACGAAGGCTAAATTTATTGCTGACGTTGTTTCTACTTACTATCGGCAAGCATGTTATTGATATTTGCATTTTAGTAGGTACATATGTAGGTTGTATTACTCCAGCTGGTTGATTAGCTGAGAAATTTGGAACACTTAGTTTTCCTCCAGCATCGACATTCGTGGGCCACAATACTCCTCCTATAAACCCTTTAATTTGATCCAGGCGATTTTGTTTAGTTCCTTCATTCACGTTCGTAGTAGCATCTGTGCTAGCATTAGTTTGTGGTGTACCTGCAGTTGTTACTGCTTTGCCTGATGTGTCTGCACGAATATAATCTACATCTGTGGGTAGATTATATGTAAAATTTTGAATTACTAGTGGATGAGCATTAAATTGAAATTCTCCTAAACCATATAAAAAGCATAGTGGTGGTGGTATTCCTGGTTTAGGATTTTCATCTTTACCATAAAACATTTTTGTCATGGAACGTAAAAAATGTATAGTTGCTAAAAGATATGTCGCTTCAAAAGTATCTTGTGCGGTGAAGTCGCAAGTTATTATTATATTATCAACGCTACTGCTACCATATTGATAAACTCTATAATTGCTATGTGTGGGTAATACATCATCGTAATTAGCGCTATATGTGACATTTATAGCTGGTGTATAGGGAAATAATATTCCATCTGTTTTTGCTAATGGTGCTAATATGCCCGGAGATTTAGCTCTATACAAATAATCGCATTCTGGAGTTAGTGCCAGTCTTACGCGCCAGTCTTCTCTAGCCTGAAAATTTGTCTCGTCTTGCAAGCTGGCTTGAGTTTGCGTGATGGTAGTCTGGCCGGGCAATCCTGTATTAGTATTCGGTGCCGCCGCTTCTGGCACAGGTGCCGGCTCCTCGGGTGCCGTCGGCGGATCGCATTTTTTAGCTTCTATGTCTTTAAGGTTTTTGCTTAATTTTGAATTGGCAGCTTGCAGGTCTGCACTCAATTTATCTCGTTCGGCTTTCGGTGCCGTTTTGCCATCTGGGCCTTTAGCGGTTGGTATTTGTGCTGCTATCTGCGCGTTCAAATCTGCTAGTAGTTTTTTAACTTTTGCTATAGCAGCCGATTTGTCCGGACATGCTGTTGCTAGTGCGTTAGCGCCTTCTACTGGTTTCTGCGCTATCAAGCTTGCGACATACTCTACTGTGCCTGGCGCGCCCTTAGTTGAGGGTACCGTAGTTGTTGCAGGTTTTGTTTGTTGAGTTCCTGTTCTTGGATCTACTGTAGGCGGGCTTGTCGAGGCAGTCGAAGGGGCCGGTGCAGCAGCAGGGGCGGGTGCCGGTTCTGTCACGGGTTTTGGAGCCGTGCTTGCGGACGTGCCGGTCGCCGGGGGCGGGTTGGTTCCTTCTGTAGGGGGTACGGGTCTGAGGTCTTGTGTTGGAGGCGGAGGGGTCGTCGTGGGGGCGGGGGCAGTCGCTCCTGCCTGTGCGGCGGGGCTAGATCCCGTTGCTCCTGTACCGGCGTTATCCTGTGTAGTCGTTGCTTTCTGTGTTTCTGCTGCTTGTTTTGATAATGTATTGATGGTCTTTTTTAGATTAGCCTCTAAAATAAACATATTTTGAGATAATCCAAATCCAATTCTTCTTAGTACGTCTGCTGCTTTTTCACCTATATCTCTACATCCCGCATCAATTGCTTCGTTGTTTAAAGTGAAAAGTTCATTTTCTATTTTAGGTATAATAGAATTTCTTAATTGAGTGACCGTATTCAAATAATTTTCTAATATCGGCAGTGGTGCGCTAGGTGCAGCACCGCTAATAAAATCATATTGTTCTACAACAACATTGGCTCTTCTAATTAATTCATTTAGTTTTGTTTGGTACTGACTGCAATCTGCCATTGTTTTTATCCCGCAATGCTAGTATAAATAGCATGTCTGTGTATTATTTATCGCCCTAAAAATCACCAATTTTGTTAATCAGGCTTGACATATTATGTCAAGTCATGTATCATTTTTACAACAAAATAACAAGAGGAACTCAATGTCTACCACGAAAAAACCAGTAAATTACCTAAACAATAAAGATATTTTAAAAGAAATACATGCAAGCAAAACTAGTTATTGCAGTTTTTCAAGGCAAGAATATCATCAGTATGATCTAATCATCGATATGCCACAAAATTCATTAGAAAAGTCATTAGATCAATTATCAAGACCCAAAAACATCAAGGCTGCAAGAGAAGCAAGAGCAGCAAAAATTTTAGCCCAGACAGGTAACGAAGTAAAACTTAAAAATATTCCAGTCACGGATCTAGTTTTCCGTGTCATGACTTGGGATCATATTCCAATAAGTCCAAAACAACCGCGTAAGGTTGTCAAAAAGAAAACAGCTAAAGACATCCTCGAGTTTGATGATAACAGTGAAGAAGAGAGTCTGTTTGAAGATTTAGAAATTGAAGAAACTAAGGATGACGTTGATGACATGGTACATGTAAAAGTCAACTTTCCCCCATTCCAACACTATAAATTAGATGAAAATAATAGCGCAGTATGCATTGGTAAGAGTCATTGGAAGGGTGGTGTAAAGACCGGTGAGTTTAGTAAAGATCATGGTAAGATTACTGACAAACTAGCACGTATGTTCATCATGCTTTGTGAAAAGTATGCCATGAAGTTCAATTGGCGTGGTTACACTTACAATGATGAAATGCGTAATAGTGCCATTCTCCAACTCACTTATGTTGGATTGCGTTTCAACGAGGCTAAGTCAGCCAATCCATTCGCATACTACACAGCCGCTATCACAAATAGTTTTTGCCGTGTGTTGAATACAGAAAAACGTAATCAAAATATTCGTGATGATATTTTAGAAATGAATGGATTGAACCCAAGTCATACTCGCCAGATGAGCGGCATGAAGTTCAATCAATATGAAGAATAACCAAAAAATTTTATATTAATCAACAACTTAGATAAACTATATTGATGTCTAACTTATTTAAAAAGGCGGCAGTTTTTACCGACATACATTTTGGATTGAAGTCGAACAGTCTTGAACACAACCAAGACTGTATCGATTTTGTTGATTGGTTCATAGAAACTGCTAAAAGTGAAAGTTGCGATACTTGCTTTTTCTTAGGTGATTACAATCACCATCGTGCAAGTATCAATATCCATACTATGCAATATGGATTACGAGCATTAGAAAAATTGAATGACAATTTTGATAATGTTTATTTTATTCCAGGCAATCATGATCTTTATTATCGTGATCGCAGAGATATACATAGTGTTGAGTGGGCGAAGCATTTGCCAAACGTTCATATCATCAATGACTGGTTCACTGAAGGCGATGTAACTATCGCGCCATGGCTTGTAGGAGATGAATATAAGAAACTACTCAAATTCAAAACAAAATATTTGTTTTCGCATCTTGAGTTGCCACGCTTCTACATGAATGCAATGGTAGAGATGCCAGATCACGGTGAGATCAACGATGATCATGTAGGTGGATTTGAACAAGTATATTCGGGACACTTTCATAAGCGCCAAGCACGTAAAAACATCTGGTACATGGGCAATGCTTTCCCACACAACTATGCCGATGCAGGTGATGATGCACGTGGCATGATGATACTTGAATGGGGATGTGATCCAATATTCAAATCATGGCCTAAGCAACCCACATTTCGTGTTTATAAACTCAGCGATGTATTAGAAAATCCAGAAGGATTATTGCTACCTCGCAGTAGCGTTCGTGTCCATCTAGATATTGATATCAGTTATGAAGAAGCCAATTATATCAAAGAAACATTGATACCAAAACATCAATTACGTGAGATGGCATTGATACCTATGAAATTAGATCAGCATCAATTGGATCTTGCTCCAGGTGAGTTGAAATTTGAAAGTGTTGATCAGATAATAACAGATCAGATAAGCAACATTGAAAGTCAATTTTATGATCCAAAGATGTTGTTAGAGATTTATAGAAACTTATGATTGAACTAAAAAATATCACACTTAGAAACTTTTTGAGTATTGGTCAGGTCACGCAGGCTGTCAATTTTGATAGCAAAGAATTGACATTGATCTTGGGAGAGAATCTTGATCTCGGTGGAGATGGTGCTAGAAATGGTACTGGTAAGACTACGTTGATACAAGGGCTGTCCTATGTATTATTTGGGACTCCCATCAACAACATTCGTAAAGACAATCTAATCAATCGCACAAATGCTAAGGGTATGATGGTCACACTAGAGTTTAGTGTAAATGGTGTCGATTATAAAATCGAACGAGGTCGCAAACCAAATATACTAAAATTTTATGTAGATAACCGTGAAGAAGAATGTGTCAATGATGCCCAAGGTGAGAACAAAGAAACACAAGAGCATATTGAACGTGCTATAGGAATGACTCCAGATATGTTTAAACAAACTGTTGCATTGAATACTTATAGCGAACCGTTTCTAGCCATGAAAGCCAATGATCAGAGAAATATAATCGAACAATTATTGGGCATCACACTGCTAAGTGAAAAGGCTGAATTGATAAAAGAACAAATTAAAATAACTAAAGACAAAATAACTGAAGAAGAATATAAGGTTAAGGCTATTGAAGAAGCAAACAAGCGCATACAAGAACAAATTGAGAACCTAAAGCGTAGAGCGAAATTATGGGATACAAAGTATAACGAAGATTTACAGAAGTTACGTGATGATCTAGAGGAACTACAAAAGATTGATATTGATCTTGAGTTGCAAGGTCATAAAGACCTAACCCTCTATAATCAACGAAAAAAAGATCACGCAGATTTAGATAAAACTATAAACAGAACAGAAGAAGATATTACCAAAGAACAAAAGTTACTAAAGAAAGTCATAAAAGAATTAGAGCAACTACAAGACCACAAGTGTTATGCTTGTGGTCAAGACTTCCATGATGATAAACATACTAGTGTGTTGAAAGAAAGAGAAAAAACTAAGAAAGAACATGAAAAGAACATCAAGGAATATAGTGAATTATTAGAACAACTAAAGTTAGCGAAAACAGAATTAGGCCCTATTGGCAAGCAACCTAAGCTTTATTATGATACAGAACAAGAGGCGTTCCAGCATCGTAGTTTAGTTGATGCTTTGTTTGTAAAAATTTCTGAAAAAGAAAAAGATATAAATCCATATACTGATCAGATTAATGAGATGGAGAATCAGGCATTACAAGTCGTTGACTTTAATACTATCAATAACTATAATAGAGTTCTTGAACATCAAAAATTCTTATCAGATTTATTAACAAGCAAAGATAGTTTTGTAAGAAAGAAAATCATAGATCAAAACCTCAGTTATCTCAACGCAAGGCTCACACACTACCTTGATAGAATCGGATTACCTCATCAAGTAATATTTTTAAACGATCTATCTGTTGAGATAACTGAGTACGGGCGCGAGCTTGATTTCGATAATCTAAGTCGCGGTGAGCGCAATCGTTTGATATTGGGCTTGAGTTTTGCTTTCCGTGATGTGTGGGAAAGTTTATACTATCCTATCAATACACTATTCATTGACGAATTAATTGATAGTGGTATGGACACTATGGGTGTTGAAAATAGCATGTCGATTTTAAAAGACATGTCTAGAAATCGCAGCAAATCTGTATGGCTAGTCAGTCATAGGGAAGAGTTGGCGGGGCGTGTGCCTAGCGTACTTAAGGTTGTAAAAGAAAATGGTTTTACGACTTATAGCACATCACATGATTTCACATAAATTTTTTCGGCTATGGTATCTAAGATAAAATAGTTCATGCCTAATCCACAGAAACAAAAAGGTAATAGTTTTGAAAGAGAAATAGCAAATTTTCTTTCGGAAACATATAAAGAAAGCTTTATACGTGCGCCCGGTTCAGGTGCGTATGTAGGTGGTAAAAACAAAGCAAGAACTCAAATTTTACATGAGGGTCAAATTCGTAGCTTTAAGGGTGATATTGTACCCGGTCAAAGCTTTAGTAAAATGAATGCTGAATGTAAGAGCTATGCTGATTTTCCATTTCATTTGGTATTGACAGGACATTGCAAGGTATTAGATGGTTGGATAGATCAGATGATGGACGTTAGCGAAACAGGTGATTTAAATATTCTTTTTATGAAGTTTAATAGGAAAGGTAGATTTGTTTGCGTACAGACATCACTAACTTGGGTTACAGACCAATTTTTATATTACACAAGCGAAAAACATAAAGATTGGATAATAATTGAATTTGAACATTTTTTTAAATTAAATAAGGACTTATTAAAAGCATATTGCTCAGGCTCTATAGACACAAAGTCAAACACTGTCGAACTTAACACACTTATTAATACCAACAATTAGTTTGATAGGGGTAGCCCTATCCTCCTTGAGCAAGTCTAGTTCGCTAGTCACCTGCGGATCTGGAGTAAAGGCATTTTAATGCCGTATACCGAGAGGGCAATCGACAGGTTTGCGAACCCTCAATGAGTACATATCTTATTTCGTTTTGCGGATATGTAACATGCGTTATAGTAGATGAGAATCTACAACTACAGTCCATAAACTTTACAGTATAACCGGTAGCGTATAACATCACAACAGGGTAGTTATACGGGAACAAACGATATGGCTGATGGGCAGGCAAGTCCACAGTTTGGTAGTGCTGTGATAGCACTACCATGGCTTCAAAGCGGCAAGTAATCTCAAATCCATATAATAAAAATACTGAGTGAGCGATAGCGAACGAAGTAGTTGTCCGCAGGACAACTTTAAAAGAACGGCATCTGTGTCTTTTTAGTCGTATCCAAATTATTTTCTACTATCTCATTTATGGCAATTCTTTCTTGGGTACTCATGTTTAATATATCCACATAGGAGGCACCCCCGCGAAGATACCAAGATAGTTGTAATGCGCTTTTTTTGATTTGATTGACTTCTTTTTCGTATTGGTCGATAAGCTTCTTAACCCCTTCAGGGCCAAGATTAAGAAGCATCATGCGAAAAAATCGGATGTGTTCAACGTAAATTTTTGCTTGTATTCATTGCCACATTCTGTGCATTTAATGTCTAATGGTTTCATCTCTGTCTTTGCGCGTAATTCTACGTTATAATCACGTACTTTCATATATAAATTTTTATCGCAGTTTCTTAAAAAATCTAAAATATATTCTTTTTCGCCGACAATTCCTTCTGGTGTTTCTATGTATTCTACTGCTTTAGTCAATACATCCATAGTTAAATCAGTTATGCCTTTAAGTGCTACCTCACCTAACTGATTTCTTTCCATGTCGTCTTTAGCATTTTCGATATTTCTAAACATCTTTTCAACTTCAAATTGTGCTAAACTAGTATCATTAATTTCTTTATAATTCAGAGGTCTAAATTTAACTTTTAAATCTCCTAAATCAAGTAATTGTGTATAATCTGGTGCTTTCAATTCTGCTAATATACCGGTAAGGTTGATCCCATATGTAGATTCGTTGCTGCAGTTAGGACAAGTGCTTGTTATCTCAAAATCGTTACCACCGCTAGCTGCTTTAATAGCAACTAATACGCTATCTAGGTCTTCGCTAGTGACATACCATGGATCTTTGATATTCGGCACACAGCTTTTAATAAGTTCTACTATAGCTACCCCGTTATATAAAGCGTCGGGAGTTTTCGTAGTTATCTCATCTATCGCAGTCATTGGATAAACCGGTAGTTCTCCGGTTTCTGGAATGTCTAATGCTCCTTCGGGATATCCTTTACCACCACTTGGTAGTCTTAAATAAACTGCGGGGCGACGAAAATATTGTTTTAGCGGATTGTTATGCATATCCAAAGTACCTCATTTTATACATACTTTTATGGGCAATAAATAGTATTGTATTTATAGGTAGGAAAATAGGCATAAAATAATGGCTGATCTAGATCCAGATCAAATCGCGTTACTTAATGATAACATGAGGCTCATGGTAGAAACCATGGGTTCCTTAAATTCATCGTTATCAACATTTGCTAATAATCTTACTAAATCTGGAAAAGCTATCGGGGAAACTGAGCAAGCACTGAACAAAGTTAAAGGTGCTGCTAATGAACTGACTCAAGCAGAAAAGGCCTTAGAAGAGGCAATGGAAGAAGAAGCTGCTGTACGAGCTAAACTCACTCAATCATATGGACAAGCCAAACAAGCAGTACTAGGTTTCACTGATGCATTGATATCAGGCGAGAGGGGTTTTGCCAAATATAGTGGAGCGATGCGCGATGCCGGTGACGCTGCATTTAATCTAGGTAAAGCATTTGGTCCATTAGGTGCTATATTAGGTGGTATAATAAAAGGCGGCACTATGCTCGCCGGCGCGTTTGCTAAACAAGCAGATAATGTATTAAAAGCCACCGATGATTTGAGTAAGATGGGCACTGCTGGTCAATTCACAGCAGAAGAAGTACGTAAGATGGGCGCAAGAGCAGGATATGCTAGCGACCAATTAGATAAGTTAGTCAAGCCGATACAAAGCATGGGCGCGAGCCTCATTAACTTAGGCGGCACAGCAGCACAGGGTGCTAAGTCATTCAGTGAAATCGCTGCAGTCGGAAAAGAAACAAGAATGCAGTATCAACGTCTTGGCGTGAGCCAAGAAGAGCTGACCCAAGCACAAGCCGATTATATTAAATTACAGCAGACAAGTGGTCAGCAGATAACAAAATCTAACAGAGATTTACAAAAAAGTTCATTAGCCTATGTTGATAATTTATTGACATTAGCTGCATTGACAGGTCAAGATATTGAATCAGTCAAAAAGAAAAATGAATTGGCAATGGCTGAGATCGAGACTAAGATACAAAACAATTTACTTGACCAAGAAATATTAAGATTAAAAAATACCGGCAGCAAAGCAGACGCTGACCGCGCAGCACAACTTACAAGAGAAAAAGAAGCTAGAGACAAATTATTACAACGTGTAGAAAATGAAGTCGGTGATCCAATGCTAAGAAAAGGTCTTGCCAAATTCTTAGCAACGGGTGCTATCACTGAAGAAGTAGCGGCATTGAAACGTATAGGTGTGCCTATCGAACAATTCGCTGCGCGTATCAAGAAAGGTGAAGATGTAAGCACAGATTTCATGAATTCATTGAACAAGGCAGGTGACGCAGCATTGCGCCAAGTTGGTTATGCTGCAATGTTCAGTGAAGATACTAGAAAAGCATTTGGCATATCAAATGAGATGCTTGAATATCTAGCTAAGACTAGAGGAAAAGAAGCACAAGTACGCGAACAAGCCATTGCTGATGCTAAAGGTAAAGCTGATAGAGATCCGGCACAAGTAGCAAGAAACAAATTAACTGAAGCAGAAATTGCAGCCAAACTAAAACTTGATGAATTAGTTGCAAGCATGAATCCATTATTGACCGGATTCGATCAAATGGATGCTAAACTAAAAATGTTAATTGCTGCTGTAGGTGTAGCTACCATAGCATTGACCGGATTGGCTGCTGCCTCTGCAATAGGTAAATTAAAAGACGTATTAGGCGGAGTAACTGGTCAATTAGGTAATTTTGGTAGGGTATTAAAAAGTATAGCAGGTGGCTTAACTAATACATTTAAGTCATTGTTAGAAAGATTACCTGGCGCAGGAATGAGTGCTGCTGGAAAAGTTGCTACAGGTGCTGCGGCTGGTGTAGTAGCGGTCGGTACTGGAATATATCAAGCATATTCAGGTTCAAGAGAGGCTGATCGTCAATTAGCAGCAGGTGAGATAACTGCAGCAGAAGCTAAAGAAAAGAAACAAGAAGCTAGATATTCAGGTGCTGGAGTTGCAATAGGTGGAGCAGCAGGGGCTGCTATAGGTACAGCTATTGCAGGACCATTGGGTACTATAGTAGGTGGATGGTTAGGTAGTAAAGCTGGTGAATTTATAGGTAGCCAATTGGCTAAACGTGATGACAACCAAAATCCAGAAATTAAAGCTACGCAACAAAAAGCAGAAGATGAAACTAAGAAATCAAATCTTGCAAGAGAAAAGTATGCACTAGAAAGCCAGTTACAAGATCAAAAACTCAGTGAGGAAGAAAGAAAGTTCTATCAAAAGAAACTTATCAATATACAGCGTCAGGAGTTATGGCTAGAAAATCAAGAAGTTGTAGCCCAGTTTAGAGCAGCAAAAGATCCAGAAGAAAAGGCAATGCTATTGGCTAAAAATCAAAGATTGCGTGAAGAGATTGCAAATCTAGACAAACAAAAAGCCTTAATGAACCTCAAAGATGACGCGACAGAAGAAGAAAGAAAAGTAGCGCTTGATAAATTGAATATGGCTACTGAAGCAGAAGCTTCGGTAAAAATTCAAAGATTAAATCAACAACTCACAAAAGAAAAAGACGAAAAGAAACGAGAAGCTATACTAGCAGAGATAGAAAGCGCTAAAAAAGAAAAAGATGATATCCTGAAAAAGAATGCGGAATTTGTAGCCAATAAAGGTAAAGATGGTGCAACAACTGATACTACTGCCGCGATAACTCCTGCCATTGATGAACGTGAAGCAGCAAACTGGGCTTATAGCGTATTCACTAATGTATGCACGATCAATGATGTACCGCATCCATATAGAGATAAAGTCAATAGCATATTAGCCAATCCTCCTGCAAATTGGGGCAAAGCACCTGCAGCGCAACCAGCTAGCGGATCAAGAGATCAAGCTTCAGGAACTGATAGTGGTTATGCAGGACAACGTGCAGCAGGTGGACCTATACCTGCAGGCAAATTTGCCCTAGTAGGTGAAGAAGGCCCAGAATTAATTTCAGGTCCTGGAGATGTAACCGACGCTGAAAATACAAAGAAACAACTTGAGCAAAAGTTAGTAAAAGAATTCATGGTTCCGTTTGGAAAATTATTACCGGAACTAACAAATATAATTCCTACTTTAGTAAAAAATACGGTAAGAGATTCACAAGATTACGCAAGGGGCGATAAAAAAATAAGAGCAGAAGCAGAAGCACTTACACCTAGACAGTTTGAAGAATGGGTGAAAATGACGGATGCAGCAAAACAAGTTGATATTAAAAAAGTTGACGAGAAAAACGAAGAACTTATAAAATTAAATAAAAAATTAGTTGAATTAGCCCTCAAGGCTAGCGATACAGATGATGAAGGCAAAAAGAATGTTCTTTATAAAAAGGCTTTTGATGTAAGCAAAGAAGTAGAAACATTAGCAGAACAAGTAGAAACACTAGTAAAACCATTTACTTCTGCGCTAGAAAAAATGGATACTGCAGGAGATAGCGTATCAGTAGCTTCACCTGCAGGAATGACAAAAACTACCTCTTCGTCAAGCAGTTCGTCATCATACAGCAGCACATCAACATCGACACCTTCTGAACCTAAGCGCGGAGGAATCATGGGTGCAGTTGACGCTTTTACCGGAGCACTTGGATTTGGCTCAAGTGCAGGGGACAGCGCAGATGCTACTCCTGCAGGTAAATCAGGAGATGATAAACCACCTTCTGGATTAGCCGGCGGGCGTAAGGGTCGAGGTGGTCAGATGTCTGAAGAAGACATCAAAAAAATGATCATACAGCACGAAGGTGTGCGTAACAGACCATATAGGGATAGTTTAGGATTATGGACTGTAGGTATAGGGCACTTGATAGGTGATGGTAAAACATTACCTCCTTCATGGAATCGTGAATTTAGTAACGAAGAAGTGATGGCATTATTTGAAAACGATTATCAAAAACATAAAAAACAAGCAGAGTCAAACGTTCCCGGATTTAACAAATATGATAGCATAGGTAAAGCTGCGTTTATAGACTTGACATTCAACATGGGTCCTGGTTGGCCTAAAAAATTCACTAACACTAGTAAGAAAATTGAAGAAGGGGACACGTTTGGTGCAGCCAGAGGATTAGAAAATAGTTTATGGTATAAGCAAGTAGCAAGTAGAGGACCTAAAATCGTCGATATGGTTGAAAATGCAACTATACAGGCGAGAGATGGTGGAATAGCGATGGGACCGAAAACAGGGTATCCGGCTACATTACACGGCAATGAAATCATAGTCCCATTAGATCCGAATAGTGTTTTAGCTGAATTAGGTAAAAAAAGTCAAGCACAAGTACAAGCAGAAATGAGAACTATAACAGAAAAAGTAACATCTTCTGCACCTGAATACAGTAAAGAAATACTTGAAGTTAATAAAGTTATGATGGAAACATTAGCAAGTAAATTAGATAATATGATCAATAAGCTTGACCAAAGTAATGATATACAAGACAAGATATTGAAATATAGTCAGGCATAGCACTAAATACTTTATAACCTGTATATAAACAATGCCCTATAAAAGAAAATTTTTAAACAAATCGGGATTTTCAAGTCCTATAAGTGGCGCTAATAGCAATAGCGGTGCTTGGAACAGCAATGCCGGAATGAATGGCAACGCTAATGGAAATTGGAATAACGATAATTTTGGATATAAAAATTATATGTCCAGATTACCAGAAGTTTATACAGGACATCCAAACAGGATCGAACGTTATAATCAGTACGAAATGATGGATGTTGATGCTGAAATCAATGCTTGCTTAGACATTATTAGTGAGTTTAGCACACAGAAAAACGAACACAATAAAACCCCTTTTAGCTTTCAATACAAAGATGAACCTACACCACACGAAGTTGATATATTAAAACAACAATTACAACAATGGTGTAAGTTAAATGAATTTGATAATAGAATATTCAAAATATTCCGTAACGTTATAAAATATGGTGATCAAGTATTTGTGCGCGACCCAGAAAATTTTAAATTATATTGGGTCGACATGGTCAAAGTTATCAAAGTTATTGTAAATGAAAGCGAAGGAAAAAAACCCGAACAATACGTATTAAAAGATTTAAACATCAATCTACAGAATTTGTCAGTAGCACAGAAAACTAATACTGACTTTGCTGCCAATCCTGCAACTGGTTTAGGTGGTACAGGTGGCGGAACTAATACACCATATACAGTTCCAGCAATGCCGTATAATACATCTGGTAGCCGCTTTACATTAGGTCAAAGCGAAGCCGCTATTGACGCGAAACATATAGTTCATCTTAGCTTGACCGAAGGATTAGATCGTTTTTGGCCTTTTGGACAAAGTATATTAGAGAACATCTTTAAAGTCTATAAGCAGAAAGAATTGCTTGAGGATGCTGTATTAATATATCGTGTGCAACGTGCCCCTGAACGTAGATTATTCAAAATTGACGTTGGTAACATGCCAAGTCATATGGCTATGGCTTTCGTAGAACGTATAAAAAATGAGATACATCAACGTAGAATCCCTAGCGTATATGGTGGCTCATCAATCGTAGATGCTACATATAACCCGCTCTCAATGAACGAAGATTACTTCTTCCCAGTCACCGCAGACGGTCGCGGATCAAGTGTAGAAGTTATGCAGGGCGGACAAAACCTAGGCGAGATAGATTATCTACGTTATTTTAATAATAGATTGGCGCGCGGTTTGCGCGTACCAAGCAGTTATCTTCCAACAGGTCCAGACGATAGTGATAGACCACTAAGCGACGGTAGAGTCGGAACAGCACTTATTCAAGAATATCGTTTCAATCAATATTGTGAAAGACTACAAAGTTATATGTCTTTAAAACTAGACGAAGAATTTAAATTATTCTTACGTTGGAGAGGATTTAATATTGATCCAGGCTTGTTTCAATTAGAATTCAATCCTCCACAGAACTTTGCTGCTTATCGTCAAAGCGAATTAGATACCGCAAGGGTACAAACATTTACTGCTATGGAACAACTTCCCTATGTAAGCAAGCGTTTTGCTCTTGAACGTTTCTTAGGATTAACCGAAGAAGAAATCACTAAAAACGAAAGATTATGGCGCGAAGAAAATAGCAAGGAACAGCTTGAAGAGCCTAAAGGCAGCGATCTACGTAATATAGGCGTCAGTGTCGGTGATATCGAACAAGATGAAGAATTAGGAGCAGATTTAGAAACCCCACCGGAAGAAGGTCAAATGCCACCGGAAGTAGCAGGACCGGTTACTCCGGCAGCACCGACCGGCGCGCCCGGAGCAGCTACACCAGCAAGTCCTGTAGCATAAAGTGGATTTTTTAAAATATATTCTAATTAAAATTTCTCAACAATATTCTGGTCCTATATGGTTAATAGGACATTTACATTTAAGTTTAAATTGGACCCATTATGAAAACTGGCATTTAATAATGAGTTCTAGCATTATGACTATATTTGTAGTAGCCGGAATATGGTTAGAATACGTCGAACAAAAGGTTAATAAAGATAAATAAATGTATGAAACTATTTGAAATGTTTGATCCACCGATCGCCGGCTTTCAAGACGCTAATCAAGATCATAGCAAACCTATTTGGAGAACAAGCCGTAAAACTAAACTAACTTTAAAACAAATACGTAAATTGCGTAAAATGTTAGATGTCAGAAATTATGAAAAATCACAGCATTTAAAAAAGGTACGTGAGCAATATAGCGCAGCAAATGCCGCCCAAGAAACCCCTCAGCTTTAAAAATTTACAAAAACGCAAAAAAATCGCACTTATTGAACACTTTTTGGTGATACTCACTAAATAATTCTACAAAGCCATTTATATCCAGGAGAAAGCAAAATGGAAAACAAAAAATTTGAGGAACTCATTGACCTTATAATCAATGAGCAAGAAGATAAAGCCCGCGAATTGTTTCACGAAATCGTAGTTGAGAAATCACGCGAAATTTATGAATCAATAATGGATGAAGAAATGATGGGCGAAGAAGGCGAAATGGTCGGTGAGGTCGGTGATCTCATGGACGAAATTTCAGCAGAAGAAGCAGGCGGAATGACTGAAGACGACGATGAAGGTGAAGAACTTGAAGTAGATGACGAAGAAGAAGTTTTCGACCTAGACAGCGACGACAAAGACATGGGCGACGAAATGGGTGCAGGTAGCGAAGAACCAGCATCTAAGGACGATGTCGATGAAATCAAGAGCAAGCTAGACCAACTTATCGATGAATTCGAAAAAGTAATGGGCGGCGGTGACAACATGGGCGGCGAAGAAATGATGGAAGCTTCAGACGAAGATATGACTGAAGCAAAAGAAGATGACGAAGACAGCTTAGAAGAGTCAGAAGAAGATATGGAAGAAGAAGTAATGGAAGCTGTAAATCTTAAGAAAGTAGGTGGACAGACTTACAATACTTTTGGTAAAATGGGCGATGACGGCGCACAGAAGAAGAGCCCAGTACCAGCTAACTCAGGTCAAGCAGGAATGGCAACTAAGCCAGTAATGTCAAAGGGAACTGAGGCTGTACCAAATGGTCCTAAAGGACCAAGCAATGCCTACGCTAAGGGTGAAAAAGACCTTCCAGGCGCAGGTAACTTTAAGAATGTCCCAGGTAAGGACAATTTTAAAGAAAAAGGTGAGGCAGCAACTAAGCCACACCTAAGTCAAGCAACTGGTGTTAATACAAAAAGCCCAGTAGCTAAAGGCTAATAAGAGTAACTTGGAGAACAATGGCTTTGTATCTCAAGGAACACTTAACGTTTGATAGAGCAAACATGGTCGTTGAATCTGTTTCAGAACAGGGCAACGAACTGAAGACCCTCTATATGAAGGGTATCTTTATTCAGGGCGGGGTAAAGAACGCAAACGAGCGTGTTTATCCCGTTTCTGAAATTGAGACTGCTGTAGAAACGTTAAACAAACAGATACAAGAAGGTTATTCAGTACTTGGCGAAGTCGATCATCCAGATGATCTAAAGATTAATTTAGATCGTGTAAGCCACATGATTACAAATATGTGGATGGATGGCGCGAATGGCTTCGGCAAACTAAAGATTTTACCAACTCCAATGGGTCAATTAGTAAAGACAATGTTGGAGAGTGGTGTTAAACTAGGCGTTTCAAGTCGTGGATCAGGTAATGTAAACGACATGGACGGTAGAGTAAGTGATTTTGAAATAATCACTGTTGATATAGTCGCACAACCAAGCGCACCTAACGCATATCCTAAAGCAATATACGAAAGCCTCATGAATATGAAGCATGGTCATAAAGTTTTAGATATCGCTAGAGACGTGAGGGGCGACAAAAAGGTACAAAGATATCTTGGAGAGGAAGTAAAACGCCTTATCAAGGATCTTAAAATCAAATAAAGAGGATATGAGCATGTTAGATGCTATCAAACCATTACTTGATTCAGGTTTAATCAATGAAGACGTTTCTAAGTCTCTTAACGAAGCTTGGGAAGAAAAATTGAATGAAGCCAAAGATCAAGTTCGTGCAGAACTACGAGAAGAGTTTGCACAAAAATACGAGCATGATCGTAGTGTGATGGTTGAAGCCCTCGACAAGATGCTAACTGAATCTCTTCAAACCGAAATCTTAGAGTTTCATGAAGAGAAAAAAGCAATGAACGAAGATCGCGTAAAAGCTAAAGTTAAGTTACAAGAAAATGCCAGAAAATTCAATGAATTTATGGTTCAAAAACTAGCTGAAGAAATACGTGAACTACGTAATGACCGTAAGGTTCAAACAGAAAATCAACAAAAGCTAGAACAATTTATTGTTCATGCTCTTGCCCGTGAAATTAAAGAATTTTCACAGGACAAGAAAGCAGTTGTTGAGGCTCGCGTTAAACTCGTTGCTGAAGGTCGTGAGAAACTTGAAGCACTTAAAGCAAAATTTGTTGCAGAAAGCGCAAAGCGTATCAATACCGCAGTCACATCTCATCTCAAGGGTGAAATGTCACAGCTTAGAGAAGACATCAAAGCTGCAAGAGAAAATAATTTTGGTCGCAAGTTGTTCGAAGCATTTGCAAGTGAATTCAGCGTAACTTATCTAAATGATAAAGCTGAAACTCGCAAATTACTTTCAACTTTAGAACAAAAAGAAAAAGAACTTGCAGAAGCAAAAATACAAGCAATAGAAGCTTCTAAGCTTGTAGAATCAAAGGATCGTGAGGTTCGCATCATTAAAGAATCAACTCAGCGTGAAAAGGCATTAGGTGATCTATTAGCCCCATTAAACAAAGAGAAGGCTCAAGTGATGAGAAGCTTACTAGAAAGCGTTCAGACCCCAAAACTGAAGTCAGCTTTCGACAAATATTTACCAGCAGTTCTTAATGCAGGTACTCAGCAAGCAGGCGCTAAAACTGCCTTAACTGAGAGCAGAATAGAAGTAACTGGTGATAAAGACACTGCCAAGAAAGAAGTTGAGCAAGATCCAGAAGTAGAAAACAATGTGATCGACCTCAAGCGTCTGGCAGGGCTTAAATAAGACATATATTAGGAGATAATGAAAATGTCAAAAGTACTCTTAGAAAGCCGTTGGGACGAGACTAAAGATGCCCTGTTAGAAGGCTTAAAAGGAACTCGTCGTTCAACGATGGGTGTTATTTTAGAAAACACTCGCAAACAGTTGCTCGCAGAATCTACTGCAGGCACTACTACTGCTGGTAATATCGCAACATTAAATCGCGTTATTCTTCCAGTAATCCGTCGTGTTATGCCAACTGTTATCGCTAACGAACTAGTCGGTGTT
>Ga0172362_10001520_pt1 | contig 19812 bp, 20 predicted proteins | sample LakKivs1_kivu2a2_FD_114534 | JGI IMG/M metagenome (GOLD analysis project Ga0172362, IMG submission 114534) | Sediment microbial communities from Lake Kivu, Rwanda - Sediment s1_kivu2a2 | ecosystem: Environmental > Aquatic > Freshwater > Lake > Sediment | place: Rwanda: Western Province, Lake... | reverse complement strand
TCCACTCCGCTCGGAATGACATTTCTTGCGGTCTTGGCAAATCGGGCCTTCTCGGTGTTGGCGGCATAGTTACAGTCGGAGCAATAGACTACCTGATCTTCGCCGTCTTTAGTTAGGACCATGAACTCGTGAGAGTCCTTGCCGCCTATGGCGCCGCTATCGGCCTCTACCATCAATGCCGGCAAATCGAGGCGTGCATAGATATTCTTGTAAGCCTGGCAGACCTTCTGATAACTGACGTCAAGGCCGGCCTCATCGACATCAAGGCTGTAGAGGTCCTTCATGATGAACTCACGGACCCTCAGCAAGCCGCCGCGAGGCCGGGGCTCGTCACGAAGCTTTGTCTGTATTTGATAGGGCCGCAGAGGAAGATCACGGTAGCTTTGCACATAGCGGTGAGCGAGGTCGGCGACGACTTCCTCGTGCGTAGGCCCCAGCGCCAGCATATGTTCCTTGCGGTCGGCCAAAGTGAAAAGGGATTTGCCGAAAGGTACATCCCTGCCCGATCGCTGCCAGAACTCAAGGGGCTGCAATACCGGGAGCATCACTTCCTGCCCGCCGGCTTTGTCCATTTCGTCTCTGACTATGCTCTCTATCTTTCTGAGGACCCGCCATCCCAGAGGCAGATAGGAGTAAATGCCGGCGGCCTCCTGAGCAATCATGCCTGCCCTGAGCAAAAGCCGGTGGCTCACGCTTTCTGCTTCAGCAGGGGCTTGCCGCAGTGTCTTGCCGAAAAGCTTAGAAACTCGCATTTCAGTTCAGAGTGAGCCGGTCCTAAACAGTCAATCGAAGCTGAACGGCGGATATTTGTCGGTCAGAAGATAGGAATAGCCATTCAGCCTTGTGTACCACCGGAAATATCCCGATACGAAATCGAAAGCCCAGCGCGGGTATCTGCCAATGAACAGGATTGCCCACCAGGAAATGAAGAGCACGACTGCGGCGGCTATTCCAATGAAGTACAGGACAAAATAATGAGGTATAACCATGAAGAATCGGAAGAAGGTGGTCAGTCGTGAAAGTCTTTCCGGGCGCTGTGCCTCAACGCTTAACGGGTATCGTACAGCGGTCACCTTCGCGCCACAATGAGGACATGTCTCTGGTGCGGTCGTCAACTCTCTGCCACAGTTTCTGCAAAACACTTGCCCCTCCTTCTGGTTTATTTCGAGATCCCTGAAGTTCGCTCTTATTTTATATTGTGTGCGGGCTTAATACCATACGCTAAGGTTCAGGCAATTCATTAATCTCTGCCATTATCGCCTCAAAGAACCTGTCCTCGGGCACCGTGCTCACCACCTTTCCTTTTCGAAAGATGGCACCTCTGCCTTTGCCGCAGGCAATGCCGACGTCGGCATCTCTAGCCTCGCCTGGCCCGTTGACGACACAGCCCATAACCGCCACTTTGATGGGCTTGGTTATGTTTTCCAGGCGCTTGCTCACCGCCTCAGCCAGGCCGACGATATCGACTTCAGTCCGCCCACAGGAAGGACAGCTCACAAGGGTTGGGCCCCGCTGACGCAGTCCGAGGCTTTTGAGAATCTCATAGGCCACAAATACCTCTTCGCAGGGTAGAGCGCTGAGAGAAACGCGTATGGTGTCACCGATCCCCTGGTAGAGAAGTATGCCGATGCCTATGGCGCTGCGTACAGCGCCAACCCGGGGAAGTCCGGCCTCCGTGACGCCCAGATGTAGCGGATATGGTATCTTATCGGCAATCATCTGATAGGCCTTAACCGTGGTGGGAACGTCAAAGGCCTTAAGGGAAACCTTGATTAAGTCGAAGTCCAGGCGTTCCATGAGCTTCACCTGCTTCAATGCCATGTTGACCATGCGCCGGGCTGTTCCGGTCCTGGGCTGAAAAGCCGGCGGCAAACTGCCGGCGTTTACGCCGATACGGATAGGGACGTGCCTTTCCTTGGCCGCCGTTACGATCCTGGTAACCTGTTCTCTGTCTCCCATGTTGCCTGGATTGAGCCGTAGCCCATCACTGCCGGCCTGCAGGGCAGCCAGAGCCAGGCGGTAATCAAAGTGTATATCTGCGATAATAGGCAGAGAAGTGTTCCTTTTTATGGCCGCTATACTGTCGGCCGCCTCCTTGTCGGGAACGGCCACACGCACAATCTCGCAGCCGCAATCCTCCAGCTCCTTGATCTGGTTTACAGTGGCGAGAACGTCACGGGTGTCGGTCTTCGTCATTGACTGCACCGCGACGGGGGCGTCGCCGCCAACAACCACGTGGCCAACTCTCACCGACTTGCAGACCCGACGCATCATATTCCAAAGCCCCTTGGTATGCGCCAGATGTCTACCGATGTTATCAAAACCACGAGTGCAATCAAGAGGGCAGTCCCGATAGTGTAGGCCAGGTGCATTGTCCGGGGTGAAATGCGTCTTCCGCCCCTGGCTCCTTCGATTATCGCCACAAGCATCCCGCCCCCATCGAGGGGAGGAACCGGGAGGAAATTGAATATTGCCAGACCAAGGCTGATCATGCCGGCCATGAATAACAGACTGCTTGAACCCGAAGACCGTACCACTTCCACAGTTAACTGACCCGCACCTATCGGTCCCACCAGGGCATTACTCGGAGTCTTTATCATTTGAGGGATAGTCCGCACTATGAGTACGGGCATCTCGATAATGTACTTGGCTCCGGAGTAGAGCGCCTTCCAAACAGGAACCTGCTCCTGGCCGATGTGTGCTCCCGGAACGTACGTCATCTGCACACCGGGCAGCGTCTGGTAACCCGCGTTGGTGAAAGAGGGCGTAGTCACGTTCCCGTCTCGCTGCAGGACCAAGTTTATTGGTCCGTCCGGCGCAACGGAACCCATGGCGCTGGACATGCTCTGGTCATCGTATACGAGCTGTCCGTTCACATAACGGATGTAATCGCCGGTTCTAACGCCGGCCGCATAAGCAGGCGAGTTCTCGCTGACCTCACTTACCATATTCCAGTAAATGTAAACACCAATCACCCGCTGCCCTTGTGCAAGTTGCGGCGTTGCCGCCACTTCTGTCTCCTGCCCGTTCCTGCGGAGAAGCAGGGTTATCTGTGCTCCGTCCGCAACTGAATTCATTATGTTCTGCATATCGGTCTGCGTATGAATGGGCTGCCCATTCATACGCAGGATCAGGTCTCCGGGCTGGATACCGGCCCGTTCCGCGGAAGAATTCCCTACAACGGCACCGACCATCAGTCCGTTGCCGGCAAAGACAGGTACAGGAAGCGCAAGGAATGCACTGAGCAGAACGAAGGCCAGAAGAATATTCATGACCGGACCCGCGGCGTAGATTCCCAGCCTGATCCAGGGCCCCTTGCCCGCCATGCTTCGTGGTACCGTGGGGTCGTTTTCGCCGGCGGCCTTGACAAATGCTCCCACAGGTATCGCATTGAACGAGTATATGGTCTCACCCCGTCTGATACCGAAAAGCCGGGGCGGCATACCTATGCCAAACTCCTCCACCTTAACTCCGGTGCGTTTGGCGATGATGAAGTGTCCGAATTCGTGAAGAGACATTGCCACGAATAGAGCTACGATAAACAGAATAATGATTACGATAACGCTCATCTTCTATCCACCAAGGCTGCTCGCCGGGTCGGACGCATCTGCGTGTTCAGGAGAGAGTCGCCTGACGTATTCCCTTGCCCAACTGTCGGCGGCCAGTATTTCTTCCAGCGATGGTCGGCCGACGTTTCGATGGTGCTCAAGGGCTTTTTCGACAATTCCGGGTATATCGGTGAAGCCTATTTTATAGCTCAAAAAGAGCTCCACAGCCACTTCATCCGCAGCGCAGAGCACCGAGGGATACGTTCCCCCTGACCTGCCCGCGTTTGCGGCCAGTTTGAGACAGGGGAACCTATCATAGGTGATGGGCTCGAAGTCCAGGGATTTGATCTTGCTCCAATCAAGGAGCGGTAGTTCCGAGTTAGTCCATCTCCGGGGATATGAAAGAGCATACTGAATGGGCAGTCGCATATCAGGCGAACTGAGTTGACCTTTCAGAGAGCCGTCCACAAACTCCACCATCGAATGAACAACAGATTGCGGATGAAGCAGCACCTCGATGCTATCAAACGCAAAAGAGAAAAGCCAATGGGCCTCGATGACCTCCAGTCCCTTGTTCATCAATGTTGCCGAATCTATGGTCACTTTCTTGCCCATCTTCCATACCGGGTGCTTGAGAGCTTGCTCTGGGGTCACCTTGCGGAGCTGCGACTCCGAGTACTTATAGAACGGCCCTCCGGAGGCAGTAAGAAGAAGCCTGTGTGCTCTGGTCTTCTCTCCCCGCAGGCACTGCCAGATGGCACTGTGCTCGCTATCGATGGGCAGGATTCGACTGTGATGGCGATGGGCCTCGGTCATAATGACCTCACCGGCCATAACCAGCACCTCCTTGCTGGCCAGGGCGACTGTCTTGCCTGACTGAAGGGCTGCCAGGGTGGGGCGTAATCCTGCCTTGCCGGCCGTGGCAACGACGACGAGGTCGACCTCGGGCCGGCGGGCTATCTCTTCTGCGGACAAAAACTCGGCGTCGTAACCAGCGCCGAGCCTCACCGACGAAGAAAACATCGCGGGGCGGAACTCCCTGATTTGTCCTTCCAGAAGCTCAATGTTCTTGTTGGCCACGAGCGCCACAATCTTCAGCTCATCGGGGAAGGCACGGACTACGTCCAGGGTCTGACGCCCTATGGAACCCGTCGAGCCCAGGATAGCTATTCTCTTCATAGCACCCACATTACATAATAGTATATCACCGCTCCGACAAAGATGAGGCTGTCGAAGCGGTCGAGGACGCCCCCATGTCCCGGTAGCAGATTACCTGCTTCCTTCACTCCCATATTGCGCTTGAGCAACGATTCAACGAGGTCGCCAAGCTGGGCAAAGAGGCAGACGAGGAAGCCCAGCAGTATGATCTGCCAGTATTCGAAAGCAAAAGGCGGGCCCAGCTTGAGAGAAATCAGTCTCAGAATCGTGGCTATTACGACAGCCGCCGGAATAGCGCTTATCAAGCCTCCCACAGCCCCCTCCCAGGTCTTGGCTGGACTTATGGTCGGCGCCATTCTGTGTTTACCCCGTGCCCTTCCGATGAAGAAGGCACCTGTATCATTGGCGAACGTGGTAAGAATGGCCAAGTAGACCCAGTCTCGACCATCTGCCAGGGCACGCAAACTCAGCCAGTAGCTGAGCATCCAGCCCACGTAGAGAGCTCCGGCTATCATCCACGCCCACTTGTGGAATACGTTCTCCCTTGATGGGCGGAACAGGAGCCAAATCAAGGAAATCAGGATAGCGGCGGTTGTGACTGCCGGCAGTATATCAGAGTTGGGGTATTGTGGGCTCACAACAAGGGCAAGGGCCCATAGCGAGCCTAGATAGAGGAAGGGCTCTCTCCCATCAAAGCCGGCCATGTGGTAAAACTCGTAAGCGCCGGCGAGGGCCGCTGCGGCTATAAGAAGAGTGAACCACGGCCAGGGGTTGCCGAACCAGATAGCAAAGACAACGAGAGGCACGCCCACCACGCCGGTGATGACTCTGTACTTGAGCACGCGGCTATTCTAACAGCTTTTGGTTGCATATTTGCTGGTGCCCGGGTTCATGACAGGTGTCGCCAAACCGGAATCGTGTCCACGAGTCAAAGAAGACACGATGGGTAGGGAGAGGCACGGAGACGGGAATCAAAGCCGAAGGCTGTTCCAGTGGTTGGCGTAAGCTACTCGTCACGCGGCGGTGCCCTGAATAGTCACATCCACATTAGGGCGGTCGCGACTTCGCTTGTAACCCGCCTGTATGTCAGACAGGTCTGCTGGAGCGATCAAGGGGCGGAATAAGGTCTTCTAGGGCTGGGTCTATATTTCGAGTATTTCCTTTTCTTTGGTCTCTCCCAGTTCACTCACCCTGTTGATAGAAGCTTCCGTAAGCTGGTCAATCTTCTTGCCATTGTTCTTGAGATCGTCTTCTGATATCTGCTTATTCTTCTCGAGTTCTCTAAGCTTCTCGATGCCGTCCCGCCTTATGTTACGTACGGCGATCCGCCGCTCCTCCACCTTCTTGGAAACAACCTTGACCAATTCCTTGCGCCGCTCCTCGCTAAGAGGAGGGATGATGACCCGAATTACATTACCGTCGTTGGCCGGGTTGAGGCCGATATTGGCTGCCAGTATGGCTTTCTCAATACTACGTAGCGACGTGCGGTCCCAAGGTTGAATGATGATCAAGTTGGCGTCGGGCACAGACAAGGTAGCAACTTGCTGGAGCGGAAGGATAGCGCCTTGATAGTCAACCGTGACATTATCAAGCAAGGCCGTAGTCGCACGTCCGGCACGGATGGTAGCCAGTTCTCTGGCCAGGCCATCTATGGCCTTCTGCATTCGCGAGTTCAGTTCAGCGAATAACTCATCTAACATGGCTTAGTGGTCAGCACCAAGCTCAAATCTGGCAAACCGCCGTACTTTTATGTTTTCGCCTACTTTGGCGATTGTCTCAGCAACGACTTCCTGGACCGTCTTGGTAGGATCCTTGATGAAGGGTTGGCTGAGGAGACAGACCACTTGCGGGTCAGCCCCCGACTCAGCCGGCAGGTCCTCACAAGCAAGAAATTCAGGGCATTCGGCAGCTACCTGCATGGCTAAGTCATGAGCAAGTGCCCTGAATTCGTTAGTGCGAGCCACAAAATCTGTCTCACAGTTCAGCTCTACCAACGCCCCTATGCGTCTGGTGTGATGAACATAGGCTTCGATTAGGCCGTCAGTTACAATCTCATCCTTTTTCTTCTCGGCGATCGCCGTTCCACGCCGCTTCAAGAATTCGACTGCCTTCTCCATATCGCCGCCAACCTCCAGCAGTGCCTTGTTGCAGTCAGCTATGCCTACGTTGGTTCTGGTACGTAACTCTTTCACTGCCTCGATTGATACTTTCATTGGGATGCAATTTCTCCTTCTGATTCCTTCGGCTCCTGTGATTCACCCGGTTTCTCGGGCTCAAAGGTGTAAGAGCCCAAAATCTCAAGGGATTCTTCGCGCTCTTCCCTGGCACCTGCTCCTGCCTCTCCAGAGAACGCCTCGGTCTTACCTTTGATTACCGCGTCGGCTATTTTGCTGGAAAGCAGTTTGATCGCCTTGACGGCATCATCATTGGCGGGAATAGCGTAGTCTATGCCGTCGGGGTTGCAATTGGTGTCGGAGATGGCAATCACCGGTATGCCCAGTTTCTTGGCCTCAGCAAAGGCAATCTTGTCCTTAATGGGATCGGTAATGAACAGCGCCCCGGGCAAGGTGGTCATCTCCTTGAAGCCGCCCATCTGGGTATTGAGATGGGAGATCTCTTTCTCTATCTTCACGCGTTCCTTCTTGGGGAGCAGGTCAAGCTCACCTTTGTCTCTCTGGTTCTCCAGACGGACCAGGTGGTCAATCCGTGCCTGTATGACTGTAAAGTTTGTCAACATACCACCCAGCCATCTCTGATTGACATAGCTCATGCCACATCTGGTGGCCTCTTCTTCTACGGTCTGCTGTGCCTGCTTCTTCGTGCCGACAAAGAGAATCGTCTGTCCGCGGGCCGCCAGGTCCTGGACAAAGTCGCAGGCCTTCCCCAACATGGCGACTGTCTGCTCCAAGTCAATGATATGGATGCCGTTGCGCTGGGTGAAAATGAATTTCTTCGCCTTGGGATGCCAGTAACTCGTGTGGTGCCCGAAGTGAGCACCCGCTTCTAGCAACTGTTTTAATAGAGCATTTTCAATCATGTCTACACTTTCGCAATCTGTTTATCAGCAAAACAGTATAATTTAGCATGACTGGCGCGGACAATGCAACTGGCCGCTGTCTCCAATCGTGCTTCGGTTGACATGGGATTCACCCTTATCTATACTATTGAGCCGAAATCGCAGCTACGACTTGCCCGAGTAGCACAATGGTAGCGCAACCGATTTGTAATCGGTAGGTTGGCGGGTTCGAATCCCCCCTCGGGCTAGGTCTCTTCAGCTCTTCTGTGCTAAACTCTGGATACGGAGGGGTGCCGGAGTGGTTAATCGGAGCAGACTGTAAATCTGCCGCCCTAACGGGCTGCGTGGGTTCGAATCCTACCCCCTCCACTTTTCATAAGCCGGTTAGGCTCCGGGCGGTCAGCATTTATCCAGCAATTTAGCCATTATATGTAGCAAATCTGTATTCGTAAGAATTCCCACCAGGTCGCCGCTATCTCCCACCACCGGAAACGTGCCGATTTCATGCTTCTCACTCATTGCAACTACTTCATTGATTGTGTCATCAGGGTGCACGGCAATGACGTCAGTTATCATTACATCCCTTACCTTCATGTGAGATAACTCGTATTGAAGGCCCCACAGAGTCAACGGTACGGGCGACGCCGGTGCTGCCTCTCTTATGATGTTTCGTGTCACCAGCCCTACGAGCTTTCCGTTTTCGACAACCGGTAAGCGACGGACGTGCTTCGCACGCATCGTCTCCAGGGCGGTGTTTATTAGTGTATCAGGAGTCACCGTATAAACCGGGCATTTCATACAATCGCGAACCTTCACTGCTGTCCTCCTTAATCAAGCCGACGATAATTGCCAGGCGCCAAATCGCACTCCGTTCGACAGAGTCTGATTGTTCCTCTACAGATGCATGTGTACCTCACGATGTTGCTCTCTCAGCAGGCGTAAAGCATCATTTACTACCAGGATTCAATTATATCATCCGGGCTCTTAACGACCAGGGCTAGCTTTGATCCTGTTTGCTCCCCTCACTTCTCCACAAGTGCAGCGGAATCATGTGTACCCTCGATTGCCTGCCGGGAGAACTGCTGTGCATCGAGAGGCACGGTTGGTCGTTAATCTCAGGCTTCACATGCCACTTGTCGTGCTTCCCGCTTGACTTTCTCAGGCTATTCCTCTAGAATCGGTCGCTTGACTCGCGAACTCAGGATGACCACCACGTTCTAGAGTAGAATTCGGTTGACTGTTCACCCGAAGTTGACTTAAAATATACTTTCGTGCATACTGCCCACATAGCTCAGTAGGTAGAGCACCATCTTGGTAAGATGGGGGTCACCAGTTCGAATCTGGTTGTGGGCTCTGAAACAAAAGGAGGACTAGAAAATGGCTAAGAAGGTTTATGAGCGCGTTAAGCCGCATCTCAATGTCGGCACCATAGGACATGTGGACCATGGTAAAACGACGCTGACGGCAGCCATGACTCAGGTATTATCTAAGTCGAATCTTGCGCAATTTCGGGCGTATGATACCATCGACAATGCTCCTGAGGAAAAAGCCCGCGGGCTGACAATTGCCATTTCCCATATCGAGTACGAAACTGAGAAGCGCCATTACTGTCATGTTGACTGTCCCGGGCACGCCGACTACATCAAGAACATGATAACCGGGGCTGCCCAGATGGACGGAGCTATTCTCGTGGTCGCCGCCGATGACGGACCTATGCCCCAGACAAGGGAGCACATCCTGCTTGCCCGGCAGGTGAACGTTCCCCGCATAATGGTTGCTCTCAACAAGACAGACCTGGTAGACGACCCCGAGTTGCTGGACCTTGTAGAGATGGAAGTTAGAGACCTGCTCAAGAAATACCAGTTTCCGGGTGACGAAGTCCCGGTCGTGCGAGTGAGCGCTCTCAAATCCCTCGAATGCGGCTGTGGGAAAAGGGATTGCCAGTGGTGTGGTCCAATATGGAAGTTGCTGGATACTATAGATTCGTATATTCCGATGCCGAAGAGGGAGAGGGACAAGCCATTCCTTATGCCGGTAGAAGACGTCTTCAGCATCAAGGGAAGAGGGACCGTGCCCACGGGCCGGGTGGAACGCGGGGTGGTCAAGGGTGGCGACGAAGTGGAGATAGTCGGATTGAAGGAGACAAAGAAGACGGTGGTGACCAGCCTGGAGATGTTCCACAAAACCATGAACGAAGCTGAGCCAGGTGATGCCATCGGATTGTTATTGCGAGGCGTAGAACGAGAGGAAATAGAACGTGGTCAGGTGCTGGCCGCACCGGGGTCGGTCAAGCCTCATACCGAAGCCGAGGTGGAAGTGTATATTCTGACCAAAGAGGAGGGCGGCAGGCATACGCCTTTCTTCAATGGCTATAAGCCTCAGTTCTATATCAGAACTCTGGACGTTACAGGCGAGATAAGTCTTCCTGAGGGCGTGGAGATGGCTATGCCGGGTGACCAGCTGGCGCATATGAAGATCAAGACCATCTACCCGGTGGCCATGGAACAGGGTTTGCGTTTCGCTATCAGGGAGGGCGGCAAGACTGTTGGCGCCGGCGTAATCGCCAAGGTTATCGTATAGATGCGCTCTATGTAGTTTGCCGATTCTGAATACATATGGCCAAGAAGAAGGGTGACTCACGAGTGATTATCTCGCTGGCTTGTACCCAGTGTCAGCAGCGGACGTACACGACGACAAAGAACAAGAAGAACGACCCGCAGCGGCTGGAGTTGAAGAAGTATTGCCCTTCTTGTCGTGTCGCCACTCTTCACCGGGAAACGAAGTAGCCTATGGCAACTCACGTCAAGAAAGCCGCTGCCAGGACTACTCCCGCCAAGAAATCAAGGTTCAGTTTCTTTGTCGAAGTAGTAGCCGAACTGCGAAAGGCACACTGGCCGACAAGACAAGAAGCTCTGAGACTGAGTGGTCTGGTGTTGGTTGTCATCATCATTATAGGGGCCATTCTGGGCGCTCTGGACCTGGCGTTCACAAAACTGTTCTTGCTTCTGGGTGGTTAGGCTCGATGATTGACGGAGAATGGTACTTACTATACGTCTCGTCGGGGCACGAGGAGCAGGCCAGGAGGAATCTAGAACAGCGTATCAAATACATGGATGTGGGCGATAAGATATTTGATGTAGTGATACCGACGACCAAAGAGATCGAAATCAAAGCTGGAAAGCGGCATACGATGACTAAGAAAGCTTTCCCGGGTTATATCATGGTAAACATGAAGCTAGATGAGCATAGCTGGGACATAGTACGCAATACTCCCGGGGTTGCCGGCTTCGTCAGTGCCGGTACCAAGCCTGTTCCATTGCCCACGCAAGAGGCCAACGCTATCCTGCAGCGGATGGAGGAAGCTCCTACCGAGGTCAAGATGACGTTCAAGGATGGAGATAGCGTACGGGTGACCAGCGGGCCCTTTATCGACTTTATCGGCAAAGTGGAGCAGGTCAATGCAAACAAAGGGAAGGCCGTGGTATTGCTGTCACTCTTTGGCCGGGAAACACCGGTCGAATTGGACCTGCTGGGAATAGAAAGGATATGAAGTATTGGGGCGGGGGACAGGAGACTTCAGGAAAGAGAGAGTAACCAATGGCAAAGAAGGTTAAAGCGATAATAAAGTTACAGATACCCGCGGGCAAGGCCACTCCGGCGCCGCCCGTTGGTCCTGCTCTAGGGCAACACGGCATTAATATCATGGCATTCTGTAAGGAATACAACGAACGTACTGCCTCGCAGGACGGTTTCATTATCCCTGCCGAGATAACCGTGTACGAGGACCGGTCGTTCAACTTTGTCACCAAGATGCCACCGGTTTCTAATCTGTTACGGCGGGCCCTGGGCGTGGAAAAGGGCAGTGGCACTGCAGGGACTGAGACAGTAGGCAAGATAAGCAAGGACCAGGTTTACGAGATCGCGCGAACCAAGATGAAGGACCTCAATACGGCCGACGTTGAGAAGGCAGTACGTATTGTTGCCGGCACAGCCCGGAGCATGGGAGTGGAGGTAGAGTAAACAGCGGGTTATTGGAATTCGCAGGATTGTGAGGGTACAGACAAGTGATAAAGCGCGGTAAGAAATATCAGGAAGCTAGCAAGCTTGCGGACAAATCAAAGGAGTATTCTCCTGAAGAAGCGGTAGAGCTGGCCAAGAAGGCCTCATATGTCAAATTTGACGAGACGGTTGAGCTCCATCTGAGGATGGGAGTTGACCCTCGCAGCGCCGACCAGCAGGTGCGCGGTGTTATCCTGTTGCCTAACGGCCTGGGAAAGAAGACCCGGGTGCTCGTTTTCACGCAGGGCGAAGGCGTAAAACTGGCGGAGGAGGCGGGGGCGGATTATGCAGGGGCGGATGAACTCATTAAGCAGATTGAAGGCGGCTGGCTCGAGTTCGACGTGTCTATCGCTACGCCTGATGTGATGCCAAAGGTGGCCAAGCTCGGTCGTATTCTGGGGCGCCGCGGTCTGATGCCCAATCCTAAGTCCGGCACAGTGGTGCAGGCCAAGGACCTGGGCCGGGTCATCACCGAAGCTCGTAAAGGCAGAGCTGAATTTCGTCTGGACAGGACAGCTATCATCCATTTGCCCATCGGGAAGCTAAGTTTCGAGAAGGAAAGGCTTCTGGAGAACCTGGCTGCGGCAGTTGAGGCTATTGCCAGAGCAAAGCCAAGTGGCGCCAAGGGCCAATATATCAGGAGCGCATTTCTATCGAGCGCCATGGGGCCGGCATTCAAACTGGATGTGACGTCTCTGCTCGCCGCGTCAGGTGTTCTCAGCCGGTAAGCTTCCGGGCGACGATGGTGCTACGCGAGACAACACTGCCGATTTTCACATCTATCGAGAACCTGGACGAGCATCGGCACCCATCGTATGCCGGTGCCCGCTAACCCCGGGCTGTCAAGGTCAAACTCGAGAGACATAAACCACCAGGTAATGAAAGCTCTAATAGTCTACGTTTCCGTGCACCACGGCAACACAGAGAAAGTAGCCAGGGCCATGGCGAAGGTTCTTGATGCTGTCCTGCTGCAGGTCAGGGAAGCTGATGCAAATACACTTGGGCAATTTGATCTCGTCGGTTTTGGCTCCGGGATTTATCTTGGCAAACACCACGAAAGTCTTTTGAGTCTTGTGGATAAGCTCCCCGTGCTCGAAAACAGGAAGGCGTTTATATTCTCCACAAGTGGGCTGAGGAGGATGTGGCTTGTTCATGATTTCAATAGGGCATTGGAGGAAGGGTTGCAGCGCAAAGGGTTCGATATCATCGGGGAGTTTTCCTGCAGAGGGCTTGACACCTATAGAGCAACGAGGCTCCTGGGTGGAATAAACAGAGGCAGACCCAATGCCCGGGATTTGCAGCAGGCGGGGGATTTTGCCAGACTCCTTAAGGATTCGCGGACGTTACACCGTGGCTAGATTCGTGACGCAGTCAAGCGGCTACCAGTCGTTTGCCTAGCTCTTCGGCCTCCTGCATCAGTGCTTTGTTGTTTTCAATCTCACCGGCCTCCATGGCACTGCCGTACACCATACCTACGATCTTGGATCCGGTGTAGCGGTAAGCATCCTGAAATGCCCTCAAGGCATTCACACAGCCGGACCTGACCGCGTCCGTATCCCCGTAGCTCATGGCGATGGCGATCCGTTTGCGGGCGAAAGGATTCTTCCCGTAGGCCGTGAGCGCATAACAGCGGTCCATGAATATCTTTGTCTGGGCGGACATTGTGAACCAATAGACCGGGCTGGCAATGACCCAGGCATCCGCGGCTATCAGCTTCGGGTAGAGTTCTTGCATGTCATCCTTGATTGCACATCCCCTGGTATCATCCTTCTTGCAGGTGTCGCAGGCCCGACAGGGGCTGATCTTCAGGCCGTGCAGGTACACGGTTTCAACTTGTGCGCCAGCCGATTCGGCGCCCCGCGATATCCGGGTCGCCAGGGTGGCGCTGTTTCCCTTCCTGCGTGGACTTCCCAGAATGACCATGACTCGCTTAGCCTTTGCTTCGTTTTCCAATGGCGTTTCCTCCTGAATGATACTTGCCGGGCAGTCACATGCCCGTGACAGTGATTCTTGCTCCCGGGCGCACCTTTCCAAACACCGTCGCGTCGCCGATGACTTTGCCAAATACGGCAACCTCGCCTGCCGGACGGATCTCGTTGCCCCGACTTATAGGAGTAGGTCCGGAGAAGATGCAAAATGCACTGCCCTCGAGCCAGTAACCCAGGTCTCCAGTGTCGACAAGTTCCTGACCGGCGTCCAAGTCAAGGTGAACAGGGATTGAGAAGTATGCCTCGTCTCCCCATAGATTGACGCGGCCCGCTATAGGGAGCGCTTCCCAGATTGCCTGAGCGGTCCCGGTGTTATTCAGCTCGGCGTCAGGCTCAACTGTGCCTGCCGCTATGCGAACTTTCTTTCCCATGTAGGCAAAAGGTCGTTTGGATTCGGACCCAGACACGCCCAAATAACAGCGGTGCTAATTCTACAGCCCGACAGTTGCTCTGGCAAATTCCGGGAATCCCTAATCGGATCGCGCCGCACTCGATTTGCGGGTTAGGTCCGCAGGATTTCGTGACTCAATACGATATGTCGCCCTCAAGAATCAAATCCGCGCCTTTTCTATAAGTCTTGACCGGGGCAAGCCTTATGGAACGAGCAATGTCCGATATTCCGAGATTGCCCACGGCTTCGATTCCTTTCCCGAGAATCTTCGGGGCCACAGTCACCACCATCTTGTCTGCCAGGCTCTTGGAGAGCATGGATGTAATCATGCCCGAGCCTCCTTCTACCAGGACAGATGATACTCCGCGCTTTCCCATCCTGATAAGCAGGTCCTGCAAATCAATCTTGCCGCCGCCATCATCCCCAATTTCCATAACTTCAATGCCCATCTCCTTCAATGAAGCCTTCTTCCTCTTGTCGGCCCCCGACGTGGTGGCGATAATAGTGGGGGCAACACGCTGTTCCTGAAGCACCCGAGAGGTTAGAGGAATTCTGAGTTTGCTATCAGCTATTACACGGATGGGACTTCTACCTCTGACAAGGCGCACCGTGAGCTTTGGATTGTCTTTTAGCAGGGTGCCTATTCCTACCAGGACGGCATCATGAATACTCCGGAGTTTGTGAGCCAGCTTCAGTGAGCCATCGCAACTTATCCACTGTGAGCTTCCGGTTGCCGTCGCTATTCTGCCATCCAGAGTCTGGGCAAACTTCAACGTGACGAACGGAATGCCTGTCCGAATGTACTTGAAATACATCTGGTTCAGTCTGCGGCAGTCCTCTTCCAGAACCCCGGTGCTGGTCTCGATTCCCGAACGGTCCAAGAATTGGACGCCTCTGCCGCTGACGGCGGGATGAGGATCGAGCGTACCCAGGACAATTCGCTTGATGCCGCTCCTTATGAGCGGTCCCAGGCAGGCGGGCACCTTTCTCTCATATCGGCAGCAGGGTTCCATGGTGATATAGATAGTTGCGTCTCTTACATCTTCTCGGGCGCTCCGAAGGGCATTGACTTCGGCATGGTCCGCTCCGAAGCGATGGTGGTAACCTTCTCCGATTACGGTTCCCCCCCTGACGATTACGGCCCCTACTAGAGGGTTAGGGCTTGTTCTTCCCAGTCCACGACGGGCAAGCCCCAGGGCCCTCTTCATATACTCCTCTTCCATCCCATCCCCCCTCATTTTGTTCCCAGGAAATCGAGATTGTGGGCAACGAAAATGAGTTCTCCGTTTTCTAGCTGTGCCCTCCTCTCCTGAATCCAGAAATCGATTTCCTCGGGGTCATATTCAGGATGCCCTCTCAGGCTGTCGGCCAAGAAGCTGAGGATAGACTGGAGCAAATAGCGCTGTCCTCTGCGATATTCCCCGTGACCAGGGTAGACCACCCAGTCGGACGAGCCAAGCGAGACCACCTGCCCTCCGCATCCCTGCCATATGGGAGCAAGCTTTCTTCCCGAGCAATACTCGCCCCCGGGAATTCCCAGTGCCAGATTTCTTCTTCTCATCGAATCGTGATACAGACGTACAACTCTGTCGTCCAATTCGCGCGAGATCACGGGCTCAAAATAGGTCTCGCCGCCGAAGTTGGAAACGAAGTAGACGCAACCGTCTGGGCTCAATCGCTCATAGGCGAGCGGGAGAATGGAGTAAACATTAACCAGGTCAAAAAATGAGCAGCAGGTGATGACTTCATATCGGTCTTCCTGCCTCAAGAAATCCTCCGCGTCCTGAGTGCGAAGCACAATTCGCACTCCTCCGGGTGCGGCTAGCTCGATTCCGTTCTCTTCTCTGTTTGCCTGAACGTGTCCGAAGAATGCAGAGAAGGAATGTTCGAATGGGTCCGCTACCCCGGGGTCCGAATCCACTCCGATAAAGACTGCGGACCTGGGCACGCCCCATCTTAGAAGTCGCCGGAGCATCATTCCCGAACCGCAGCCGAGGTCCAGGACCTTCCCTCCCAGCTCCCCGGCTAGAGTAAGAAACAGGTACTTTGTCGGCTCGTGGAGACTTTCCTCATCTACGAGAGCCTTAGCCTCGAAATACTCCTCAAGTTCCAAAGTTTTCATACAACCCTCCTCAATCTGCAGCTAAACTTGGTCTTTGATTTCACGAATGATGCCAGGCGGACAGATACAAACCAATACGTGATACACACAATCCTGTAGAGGCCTCAACACGTTGTAGCCACACGGATATTTGCCTGACCGGCTCCCGAGGTTCACAGACTGGCCCCGGGTTCTCACTTGCCTGCCCTCCTTCTGTGCTCTTCGCCGAAAGAAGTGCAGGATGCCCAGGCAGACTCGCTTTCCCACACGGTTACGGCCAGGCTCTCAAGAGGGCTCAGGTCTATTCTCTGCGCTAAGCTATCTAGAACGTGGGCAGCTAGATTCTCTGCGCTGGGATTCTTTCCTTTAATTCCCGGTACCTCGTTGAGGGAGGGATAGGAAAGCAGAGACTCGATTATCTCATCAGACTTTCCCTCGAGCTCTGCCAGGTTGATAAGGAAACCGTTCCCGTTCAGAGCGGGACCTTTGACGGAGATTTCCAGGCGGTAGCTGTGGAGATGGGTGGCTGATTCATTCCCAAAGTCACCTGTCAGGGCATGGTTCGCCCTGAACCTGCGCATCACCCCACACTCGTACACCGGCATCACCTCCTCACAACGTAAACACGATTTGGACCAGATCTGGAGTCGGACTCTCCAGCAGTTTGAATGCTTCTGCCCCTTTTTCCAACGGTAGATGGTGTGAAATCAGAGGCTCCAAATTCATTTCGTCAACGAGCTTCCAGACCGCTTTGCTTCTTCTGTCCCTGGGCCAGCGCCCGGATAGCGCTGAGGGAAACGTGGAGACCTGGCTGCTCCTCAGACGAAAGCGGCCTCGATGAAAAGCAGTCCCTAAATTCACCGGTTTTTTCCCGTACCAGGAGCCCACGATAATATCGGCTTCGAAGGCGGCGACAAGGAATGCCAGACTCAGGGCCGCGGGATTTCCGGAGACTTCGAAGATGAGATCAAATCCTCTTCCCTCGGTGAGCTCAAGACATTTTCCCTCGAAGTCCTCAGAGTGGGGGTCCAGAGAAAGAAGAGCGCCGAAGCTTCGGGATAGGTCCCGTCTTCTGGAATAGGGGTCTGCGGAGATAATATAAGCTCCCGTACGCGAAAGAACGGCCGTAAGCAGTAGTCCTATGGTTCCCTGTCCCAGAACCAGGACAGATTCACCCATGCGGGGCGTTCCGTCGAGCAGCAGGGAGAATGCCGTCTCCATAGACGGGAAAAGGGAGGCGTCCTCAAGGTGGATTCTGGCATCGAGAAGGATGATATCCTCCAACCGGGCCAGAAAATAGCTCTGATGAGGTTGGAAAGAGAAGGCTTTCCTGCCTACGAGGCTCTTGTCTACTCCTTCTCCAACCTCTTCGATCACTCCGGCATTTGAATAGCCGTATTTGACCGGGAAGTCGAGTCGTCTGCCGAGAGAAGGTATTGAAAGGTCAAGAGCGAGGCCATCTTCGACCTGTCCGAGGTAGATGAGTCTTTCTGTTCCGTGACTCAGGGCCGAAAAAAGACCTCTGACCAGGACTTGTCCCTCTGCAGGATCCGGTACTTCTTCTTCCCTCAGGGAGACCTCTCCCGGCTTCTCTATCCACAGGCTAAGCGATTTCTTCATCTCCGTCTATCGTGAGAGACTCTTGGTTCGTGAAGGTGGCACCGCTGTGTGCTGCGGCAGGGATAGACTTAACGCAGAGATAACTGACGGCCTGCGGTCAGTGTCTAGCTAACGGTGAATCAGCGGGGCAAGAAACTCATCCCAGCGCGCACACCCTCTTACCTAGTGGCCGAACATTCCCTCTCCTCCCATCAATCTTCCCGGCAAGGCAAATCGCCTTTCCGATCAATCAGTATTATATCACTTATCGCTCTGCCACGCGAATTCGACTTTGCCGCTTGCTTTCGCTCCCAAATGGCCGGAACAGGGCGTCTCACAGATTTGTGTTCGGAACACATTGAACAATACTCTTGTGCTCCCTTGCACGGTGGGGTACTATTCTGTCTGACCGTACGCACTTGCATATTGAGCGGAGTCAGTCTGTGACAAGGGAGGTAAGAATGAAGGTAGCCAGAGTGGATGAGATGAGAGACCTGGACAGGCGTGCCACTGAGGAATTCGGCATCTCGGAAGACCTCTTGATGGAAAACGCCGGCCAGGCACTGTATTCTGTTATTGCGCACGAACTGGGCATAAAGAACAACAAATTCGTCGTGTTTTGCGGCGGCGGCAACAATGGTGGGGACGGGCTGGTTGTTGTCAGGAAGATCCACTCCAACGGTGGAGAAGTGAAGGTCTTCCTCCTGGATGATGGGGCCAAGTTCAAAGGAGCGGCGAGGAAGAACTTCGAAATAGTGTCCAGGATACCGGTCGAGATGTGCAGGGTTGAGTCAATCGACTCCGTAATACCAGACCTCCTTGATTGCGACGCTGTCGTGGATGCGATATTCGGTACAGGTCTCGCTCGGAAAGTCAGCGGGTTATACAAAGACGTGATTCAACTGATAAACGAAAGCCAGTGTGTAGTGTTTAGCGCGGACGTTCCGTCGGGCATAAACGGCGATACCGGCGAAGCGATGGGCATAGCAGTGGAGGCAGATTATACCGTAGCATTTGGGCTTCCGAAGCTGGGCAACATTCTCTATCCCGGGTACGAACACTGCGGTACACTCTACGTTTCGCATATATCTTTTCCACCCGTCCTCTACGATTCCGATGCCATAAAGGTGGCAATCAATGGGCCGGTAGAGCTGCTCGAAAGGGCCGGGGATACGCATAAGGGCAACTACGGAAAGGCGCTCTTTATTGCTGGCTCGGCGAATTATCTTGGTGCGCCGTACTTTTCGGCCCTCTCCTTCCTCAAAGCAGGAGGCGGAATGTCTTACCTGGCGACACCCAAATCCATCTCACCGTTCCTGGCTGCCAGGGGAAGCGAAATCGTGTTTGTTCCCCAGAAAGAGACTGCTTCAGGAAGTATAGCCCTGGAAAACGCGGACAGGCTTCTGGAGTTTTCCCGGGGAGCCGACATGGTGGTGCTCGGGCCCGGTCTTTCCTTGGCCAGGCAGACACAAGAACTGGTCAGAAAGCTGGTCCCTGAAATCAGAAAGCCCTTGCTCATAGACGGAGATGGGATCACCGCTATCGCCGGAGATATGGCTGGGATCAAAAAGAGGAAGGCGCCGACCATACTTACGCCGCATCTGGGCGAAATGTCCCGGATCACCGGGATGGAAACGCAGGAGATAACCAGGAACAAGATAGATGTGTTACAGCACACGGCCGGCGAACTTAACGCCATAATCGTCCTCAAAGGGGCCCATTCCCTGATAGGCTATCCCGACGGGACGGTCCTTGTTAACGTGAGCGGCAACCCCGGCATGGCTACGGCCGGAAGCGGCGACGTACTGACCGGGACCATCGCGGCCATGTACGGTTTGGGGCTGATGCTCGAGGATGCGGTGAGGATGGGTGTATTCATTCACGGATTCTCCGGCGATATCGCCGCTGTAGACAAGGGTGAAGACGGCATGACGGCGCAGAACATATTGGAC
>Ga0172362_10001518_pt1 | contig 19832 bp, 14 predicted proteins | sample LakKivs1_kivu2a2_FD_114534 | JGI IMG/M metagenome (GOLD analysis project Ga0172362, IMG submission 114534) | Sediment microbial communities from Lake Kivu, Rwanda - Sediment s1_kivu2a2 | ecosystem: Environmental > Aquatic > Freshwater > Lake > Sediment | place: Rwanda: Western Province, Lake... | reverse complement strand
TCCACGGGATGCCGGAGGAGAAGCACTGCTACGGGTTCGTGGAGTCGATCGCTGACAAGCTCGGGATACCGTTGGTCGCCACGAACGACGTCCACTACCTGCTTCCGAGCGACGCCAACACGCACTCGATCCTCGTCAGCATGCGTTTTATGAAGAACGAGGAGGAGGGTGGGTCGAGCGACACTCGAAATCTGCAGGAGGCCTACAAACAGCCGGAGTTCTACGCCAAGGATGCCGAACAGATGCGTGAGACGTTCGGACGCAGGCCGGAAGCATGCGACAGGACGTTGGAGATCGCCGAGAAGTGCACGTACCGATTCCCGCTCGCCCACTCGGTCGTGTGGCCACACTACGACATCCCGGATGACAGGCTGCGGGAGGCCGAGGCCTTCCAGACCACCAAGGCCCACCATCTCAACCTGAAGCAGGCCTTCCTGACGCTGCGGGTGATAGAGGGCCTCAAGAAGATGGGACTCGACAAGAACCAGGAGTACGTGCTTCAGGCTCGTAGGGAGCTGGACGTGATCTTCGATCTCGGATACGAGGACTACTTCCTCGTCCAGGATCTCATCTGCCAGAAGACGAGGGACGCCACTCCCCCCATCGCGATGGGGCCCGGGCGTGGCAGCGGTGCTGGCAGCGTCGTCCTCTACGCCATCGAGGTGACGAGGATCGATCCCATTCGCAACGGCCTGATCTTCGAGCGGTTCCTGAACCCTGGGCGTGGCCCCCAGTTCGACCATCGGCTTCCGATCCTTAGTTCGTCCCAAGGAGGTGCCTGAGATGGACAACGCATTGAGACAGATGGTGGAGCAGAGGGTCAGGGATCTCGACCGCCTCGACCTGTGGCCGATCCTCAGGATGGAGATGAATTCCCTGATCGAGCAGTCGCTCGATGGGGAGTACCTCGCCGCCATGGAGCGAGGCGAGAGGTGCGAGAACACCTGCAACAGTTGGGTGGCGTGGGTCCTCGGGATCTGTGACGACCAACCGACCGGCCCCATGACGATGACCAACGTCCCGGGGTTGGCGGACATCGACTCGGACTTCGACAAGGATCGTCTGGACGAGGTCGTGGAGCTCACGTGCGATCACTTCGGGCACGAGAACGTCGCCCACATCGGGACCTACGGACAGTACAGGATCAAGCTGACCGTGCAGGCCGTGTTGAAGCACAGCGGCCTCGACTCCCAGAGTGCGGTGGACATCTCCAAGGAGATCCCGTTCGACGCGAAGACGCTGGATGATGCCGTCGGACAGAACGAGCGTCTGGCCAGCTACCTCAGGCAGCATCCAGAGGACAGGCCGGTCATCGAGGGCATCATCGGTGCCTACCAGAACATCGGAATGCACGCCGCCGGTGTGGTGATCTCTCCAGATCCGATCCACGAGCGGCTTCCGATGACCTGCACCAACAGGGGCCTCGTCACGGCGATGGACATGGAGGACGTCCAAGGGATGGGCCTGGTCAAGTTCGACTTCCTCGGCCTCGCCAACGTCACCACGGTCGATCGATGCCTCTCGCTCGTCAAGCAGCGTCGTGGGATCGATGTGGATCTCACGAAGATTCCCATGCGGGCAGAGGAGTGCAGCACGCCGGAGGAGAGGGACCTGCTCAGGCTCTGCATCAGGAAGTTCGATCGGGGCGATGTCGACACGATCTTCCAGTTCGAGACGCCGGGATTCTTCGACGTCCTGGGACAGATGGAGGTCAGGAACTTCGACGACCTCGTGGCCATTATGTCGCTCAACCGCCCCGGGGCGAAGAAGTTCATCTCGAGATCCTACTACGAGAGGTACCGGAAGAAGTTCGCGGACGACAAGGGGATGGCCGATCCAGAGATCAGCCCCATCGGAACCTATGTCGAGAACCGGGCCCATCCGGCCGGGATCACGGCTCCTCATCCGGACCTGATTCCGATCCTCAGGGAGACGTACGGAATCCCCGTCTACCAGGAGCAGGCACTCCGCATCGTGCAGGCCCTGTCCGGTGCTTCGATGGCGGAGGCCGACACCCTGCGGCGTGCCATCGGCAAGAAGAAGGGCGACTTGTTCCAGAAGTGCCGGGTGAGGTTCGAGGAGGGCTGTCGTGCACGGGGCGTGGACGAGGACGTCGTGAAGTCTGTCTGGAAGCTGCTCGAGGAGTTCGACCGCTACTCCTTCAACAAGGCCCATTCGTGTGCCTACGCCACGCTCGCCTTCTGGAACATGTACCTCAGACAGAGGTTCACGGCCGAGTGGTACGCCGCCGTGATGACCACCGAGTTCTCCCAGGGCAGCAGCAAGAAGTCCATGACGGAGCTCCAGAAGGCCAAGCTCTACTCGAGGTCGAGGGATCCCAAGAAGTCCCTCCTCGATGGTACGAAGCTCGGATGGTACAGGGAGGGTGCCAGGGAGAACGGCATCGACATCATGGCGGCCGAGGTGAACAGCAGCGAGTACCGAGAAGCCGTGATCTTGGATGATAACACCATCGTGCTCCCGCTCTGTTCGATCATGAACATCGGGACGAACGCTGAGGCCGTGGCGGCTGCGAAGAAGTACGATGACGTCCAGGATCTCGTGAGGAAGTCCAACGCCCCAGAATCGGTCCTCACGACCCTGATGAAGGCCGGTGCCTGCCGCTCGCTTCCCGGCGTGCAAAGCGATATGGATGAAGGTCTGAGGGCCCTCGGTTCCGTATTCGTACAGATGAGAGAGAGCGAGCGTGCGGCCCAAGCACGGCTCCGCAAGACCCACACGACGCCGGAAACCACGGGGCTCTTCGACTTCGAGCCGTCGTCTGGAATCGGCATCAAGCGGGCACTCCAGAAGATGGACAAGGACAAGGCCCAGCCCAAGGGCAAGGGCCCATCGAAGGGTCCGTCGAAGTCCAAGAAGTCCACCCTGGAGTGGTGATCGACATGCAGAGCCCTGCACCTCTCCCGTATAACCGCACCGTCCTCTCCAAGGACAGTCTACGCCGGTCGGCACGTCGATGCCTTGTGACCGGATGACTAAAGGAGTGATGAACGGATGAGACCGACCACGCCCATTCCCCGATCCGACTGACGCCACCACACTGGCCACGAAGGGCTGACGACTATGCCCTCGTGGCCGAGATCGTCCGTCAACGCCGGACGCAGAGATGCGTGTCCGAGAGGTGAATCACCATGCCAGAGAAGGATGACGCACGGAGGGAGTCTCCCGACGTCCCCGATGCCCCCAAGACTCCGGAGGAGGCGATGGCCGTCTGGAAGGCGGAGGTCGACGCCCTGCCGCCCATCGAGTACGGAGCCACCAAGGATCGGTTGAGACAGATGCTCAGCATCCGCGTCCCGGCCGAGCTCCTGAAGCCGGAGGCCTACATCGCCATCCTCGGCAGGCTGCAGCAGATGAGGGGAGAGGTCCTGCAGCTACGATCCAACGTCAACGACCACTTCAAGACCAGGGCGAGGGCCATCAAGAGCCTGCAGTCGATCTTCCGTGGGATGTCGGGACGTGGCACGGTGGCCGATCGAGAGGCCGAGGCGGAGAACTGGTTGATCTACGTCCAGAGGTCCACCGCCCACTACGAGGTCCTGAAGGATCGGGCCGACGACGTGCTGGACCTGATCAACCGCAGCATCGCAGATGTCGTGAACCAGATCAAGACCGTCAACTTCTACGGCGTACCGACGGGGATGCTCGACGCATCCATGGCCGTAGACATCCCAGATAGCTGGGACAAGTTCGGGGAATCCGATGCGGATGATCCCCGAACGGACACCTAGAGGGTGACCAAGGAGGTCGTTCACCATGCCAGTCGATGTTCCGTGGGATGAGGAAGGTGGACTCTCCCGTCAGGGAGCCGATCGGTACGAGGGCCTGGAGCTGGATGCTTTCTGGCTCAGGTTCGAGGCCGGTGGAGGATCGGGCAAGCAGTACCTCGTGAGGCTGCTCGACAACCCCACGAAGTTCATGACGCACTACGACAACCAGATCGACAGGAACACCGGCGATCGCAAGCGGGTCCCGTTCCCCGACTCCGAGAACCTCCGGAAGAAGAAGCGTAACTGCACCGACCAGGAGACCACGCTGCAGAAGGAAGGCGGCAGGTACAAGAGGTCCCAGAAGTGCGTCTGGTGCAGGCTGAGCTACCAGCTCACGCCACGTTACATGATCAACGTCGCCTACTACGGCAAGAAGGACGACGACGGAGATCCGACGATCATGATGGCCGAGATGCCGCAGTCGGCCTACGACAACGTCAGGGACTGGTGGACGGCCAACAAGGCGGTCTGCCCCGATGGCCCCGGGACGCTGACCGGAAGGGCACCCAACTTCCTGATCACGGTGAAGCTGAAGGGCAAGAAGACCGAGTACAGCGTCATGCCGACCGGAGAGGTCGGTCCGCTGCCCACCGAGGTCAAGAACGCCCTCCGCAAGTTCAACCCGGACGCCGCGACCGTCGAGGAGGTCATGAAGCTCCACGACCTCAAGAGGTTCTGCGGGTCCACGTACATGTCCAGGGACGTTCAGATCGCCACGTTCGGCAAGGTCGTCGACGAGGTCCCGTTCGCAGAGCGGAAGAGGGACAACGATGACGACGATGACGACTTCGGCTCCGGTTCCGACGCGTCGTCGGCCAAGCAGCAGGCCGATGCCAGGTCCGACGTCTCGTCCGAGGACTTCGGCCCCGGTGACGACGGGGATGAGGGTGTCGACGACGGTTCTCCCAACCTCGACGACGTCTTCGGAAACCTCGGCGGTGGTTCCGCACCGGCCGCCCGGGAATCCGTCCCCGCCGAGTCGGCAGGGGAATCGTCGGGTGGACAGTCCAAGAACGCCCTCGACTGGTGAGGCGGTACGGCGAGCAAACGGGCCGCGGTCTTCGTGACCGCGGCCCATTCCATCATCGAGGAGGTGGAACCAGGTGGCAACGAAGCTCGGAAAGACCAGCGAGAGGTACATCAGCACGACGCAGTCCAACGAGGTCGTGGAGAAGATCAACGCCGTGATGGATCAATTCTCCATCGCACCCAATGCGATTCGAGACCTCGAGGACGATCCAGGTCCGATCCAGATGACCCCGACCGGGGTCCTGATGCTCGATCACAGGCTGAAGGGTGGAATCCCACCGAGGTCTGTATGCGAGCTGTACGGAGATTCCCAGGGTGGGAAGTCGTGGTTGGCCCAGAAGGTGATGGCCTACGTCACGCAGCACAACAGGCGAGCCCTCTTCGCTGACGTCGAGGTCGGCTTCAACCCATTCCGGGCCCAGGAGATCGGTGTCGTCCTCAGTAACACGTCGATCTACGACAACTACACCGGTGGGACCGAGGTGCTCAACGCCGTCACGAAGCTGATCAGCACCGGAGCCAAGCAGGAGCATCCACCGTTCATCGAACCGCAGCCGTTCGACCTGTACGTGATCGACTCCATCGCCGTCCTTCCCAGCGATCAGCAGCTCAAGGGAGAGGGGTCGATCGGAGATAGGGCGAGGATGATCTCCAAGTGGCAGAGGGAGATCCTCCCGGCCCTCAGCCGGAGCGTCGGGACGTGGAAGGCCACGAAGAAGGACAACATCAAGGTCGGGAGGGACATCATCCCGATCTCCGAGAAGAGCATCGGTGGTTCGCTGTGGAAGCAGATCGGAGATGTCGTCAAGAAGCGAAAGAAGGTCGGAGCGAACGTTGACCTGTTCGATCCAGAGGTCGTCGAGAAGGTCGGGACGCTGCCGCCAGAGGTGGAGGCCTTCGAGGCCAACCTCGGGCTCAGGATCTCGAACATCTCAGAGGGTGCCATCGCCTTCCAGAAGTACTCCCACGGTCCGATCGTCCTCGTCGTGAACCAGACAAGGATGAGCGACTTCGGCAACTACCTCGGCCCGAAGAAGATCGTCACCGGAGGGCAGGCCTCCCTGTTCATGGCGACGACGAGGATCAACGTGGAGCCCGTCGGGGGGAAGTCCGGCAGGATCCTGAACGAGAAGACCGGGGAGATCGACTTCTACCTCAGCCGTGCGAAGATCGTCAAGAGCAGGTTCACGAAGCAGGTCGTCGAGGGCATCGAGATACAGATCCCGGCCGGGGAGACCCTCCGTGACGAGTGGGATGAGTTCCTCGCCATGCTGTCGTCCAAGGATCTGTACTGGTACGGCAGGGGATTCCACCACGTTCCGAAGCCGAGCGATGAGGTGGACCCATTCATCAAGACCAGGGACAACATCGAGTTCCTGCAGGGGATGCTGGATGGTGGCCTCGACTGGGTGGCCGAGGAGATGGGGCTGACCGAAGACCTGCTGGAGAAGTACCGGGAACACTGCGTCAGGAAGATCGACGAGTACACGACGATGGATGACGATGGAACAGAGGCGGAGTCCGACGTCGGGGATGAAGCCGAGGATGAAGTCGAAGAGGACGAGGCTCCCTGATGTCCCAAGAGGTCTGCCTGGAATGCGATTTCGATGGCGACATGGAGTCGCTCCTCCGAGGGGTGCATTCGGGTGCCGTCCTGGCGTACAATGGTAGATCGATGCCGGTTCCGCATGCCGTTGTGGAGGGGCAGAGACTGCTGCTGCCCCTCCCGCATCGGCTCGTGATCATAGACCTATCCTCGGCGATCGCCCAGGCGTCCCACGGCAACACGATACGCATCAGGAAGAGCTTCGTGAAGTGATCGCATGAGCTTCCCACAGGAACGCCTGGAGAAGGTCTCTTCCCTCTTTCACCTCTGCCTGTTCGACGGAGTCGATGGGGAGGTGGCCAGACGCTACCTGTCCGCCCCTCCCCCCGATGGTCGAGGCATCGACATCGAGAGCCTTCGCCCCTACGAGATCGGCTTCTGTCCACCCGAGATCCTGTATCCGCATTCGACGAAGACAAGCGATGACGGCCACCTGTGGTACATGCGTGGACGGATCGTCCTGACACTGAGGGACCTGCACGGCCGCATCCTTGGGTTCAGCGGAAGGATGGTCCCGTCCGCCGCCGACGACCTGTGGATCGCCCTCAACCGACAGTTCGGAGATCAGAGGGCGACCGAGCTGCACAAGCGATGGATGGAGCGGAAGTGGGTCAACGAGAGCTACCTGAAGGGACATCACGTCTTCCGCCTTCGGGAGACGGTGCAGGACATCCTCGACATGCGTTCCGCCGTGATCGTGGAGGGCACGATGGACACGATCATGATGCACGCCGCCGGGATCAGGAACTGCGTGTCGATCCTCGGGACCCAGATCACCGGCATCCAACTCGCACTGCTCAAGAGGTTCACCGACCACCTGGTGTTCTGCTTCGATGCCGATCAGGCCGGAGTCTGGGTGAGGGAGAAGCTGGCGGAGACGGTGGACTCGGGGCTCGATATGAGCTGGACCACGATCGTCCTGAAGCAGAAGATGGATCCAGAGGATGCGTTGAACGATCCGACGGAGAGATCCCTCCTGCTCTGGGCCGCCCGGGATGCCAGCCTCAAGCGTCTACATGGAAGGACGATAGACCTATCCAGGGAGGAACATCGCTCCGCCATCCAATGGCACCTGGAGGGAGAACGGGAGAAGAATTCATGAGCTTGGCCAATCACTTCGAGCGTTCCGTCGACACCCTGATGTCGACGATGCGGGATGATGAGGAGCGGGACTACAGCTACCTGCATCCGAGCGAGATCGGGAGTTGCCCGAGGACCTCGTGGTACAAGACGATGGGGATCGAACCCCTCGCCCCCCACTCTCCGCTCAAGATGAGGATCTTCAACAACGGCCACTTCATCCACCTGAGGTACCAGCTCTACCTGAGGGATGCCGGGCTGCTGGCCAGGGATCGGGTCGTCTCGATGGAGACCAGGAGGGTGAAGATCGGCCTCTCGGAGTCCGAGAAGGTCCTGATGACCGGGATGACCGGCCGCACGTACCTGTACAGTCCGACGGAATGGGTCTGGCTGGCATCCGGAGTCGACGAGGATGCCCCCAGCATCGGTGGGATGGCTCGTCCACTACAGGTCAGGGCTTCGGACCTGAAGGTCGACGACGAGACGTGGATGGTGGAGACGCCCGTCGTCGACATGGAGCATCACCTCGGTGGCCATGCCGACGCCGTCATCAGGACACCGTTCGGTGCAGCGGTGGTTGACTTCAAGGGGACGAACGAGTACAGTTTCGGGTACCTCTTCTGGGATGAGCTCAGGAAGGACGAGTACGAGCGGAAGTACCCAGACAAGCACTTCTCGGTGTGCCACATCTGCGGTGCTTCGATGGGTCGATGGAAGGACCTGACCGAGCACCTGCTTGTCGAGCACCGGGATCAGGTGGCGATAGATCCGAAGCACAGGATCCAGCTCAACACCTACATGTGGCTCCTCAACGTGGACAAGGGGCTGCTCATCCACGAGAACAAGAACAGCCAGTTGCTGCTCTGTGAGCCGGTCGAGAGGGACGAAGCCCTGATCACCCAGATCAAGGCCGACGCGAAGGATCTGTGGTCGCACGTCGAAAGGGGTGAGATACCAGATAGGCCACACAAGTCCAGGAAAGAGTTCCCATGCCCGTGGTGCGACTACGCATCGCAGTGCTGGAACTAGTTCCGACTGGAGGCAAGAGGCACGACGATGAGGAGACCAACATCGGGTGCACATCCGAATGCGATGCGTGAGCTCGCAAGGGCCGTCTCGATGACCCTGCCGAACAGCCAGATGAGCGAGCTCGAGCTGCAGGAGGCCATCCTGCTCTACCAGGCCACGAACTCGGAGGACGACTTCAGACTCATCTGCGAGAGGTACGATCCGCTCAGGTACAGGAACAGGTGGCACGCCAGCTACGGCCACCTGTTCGACGAGGAAGCGGACTTCGATGGTCAGATGATGGAGTGCTTCGTGAAGGCCTGCACGAGGTACGAGAGGGGAAGGAGCCTGAACCCATTCTACTGGGGAATCCTACGCACGACGTTCGCCAACACCATCAAACACAGGACTGCGAAGCTGAGGAACCCACGGGTCAGATGTCCCATCTGCGAGGATCTGGTCGGACCGCTGGGGACTCACGTGCTAGAAGGGCATCCAGAGATCGTCATCCAGGTCCTGAGGGATCATCGACTCGATCCGGCCACGACGACCACGTGTCCATTCTGCAGGGAGAAGATCCCGATCGTCTTCGCTGACGATGCCCACAGGGCCAAGCACTTCAGGGCCCGGCACAGCGGGAAGATCTTCGATTCCTTCATGCGTCTGTATCCCAACCACCACACGGCCATCCGGGATCCGGCACCTCCGATCGGATCCATCATCTCCGATCCGTCGAGCCGGGATCGGGATGGCTTCGAGCCGATGGAGGACATGCACGTCACTCCGGTCTTCAAGGACCCCAACGGATCAGCCCCGTTCCCCGGAATGAGCTTGACGTCCATCCTGAGCGACGAGAGGTTGACGCACTGCCAGCGGGCGATGCTGGAATCCGTCCTCTACGAGGACCTGGATGGCATACCGGCGTCCGACAAGCTGTGCAGGATGTGTCTCGAGACGAAGGGTGAATGTCCGAGGGGACCCAGGTTCAAGCTCAACCGAGAGAGGCACGCCAACGAGATCAGGGGACTGCGGGACATCGCTGCGGATCACATCTGATTCGATCGATGTCCGTGAGTCGAGGGCGGGAGCGACGAAGTCGCTCCCGCCCGCTCACTTTCGAGGCCGAACTCAGGACGCCAGCCTGGAGTTGATGCTGAAGATCCTCTTGCGGATCGCCGTGCGTTCCTCTCCGTTGTCCATCTTCGGCTTCCGTATGGCCGGTAGGGTCACCAGGATCTGCGTCGGAGCGTGCTTGATGATGATGCCCTGGGCGGCGATCACCGCCAGGTCCACCTTCTGGTTCGCAGCCGGTCCGATGGCCTGGACGATCGCAACCGTGGATTCCTTGATCGTGTTCACGATGTGGAAGGCCAGACGCTCCACGTTGGTCTCGGCACCCACCCGGATGACGGATTCTCCGCCACCGGACCCAGCCTCATTGTCGGACGAGATGTCGGTCCTGCGGCCCATCTCGTCGGCCCTCTCCCTCACACGCCGCAGCATCTCTTCGCTCGATGGTACCCGCATCCTCTCGTCGGCACGAGCGATCCCCACGTCGTTGCTGCCACCCTGATCTGCCATGATGACGTCCTCCTTCCGGTCCGGTCGCATCGACCGGCCGTGATTCATGATACGAGCCTTTTGAGCAGTTTACCCACGACGGACTTGGCGTGCCACTTGGATTCGAAGTAGTCCCGGGCGAAGGTCGACGGGCTCGTGATCGGTTTTCCCATGTAGACGGCCACCTGGGGATTGACGCCGTCGGAGCTGTACGTCACCTGCAGCGGCTCCCCGTGCACCACTCGCTTGGCACCCTTGTGTTCCTTCGACATCCCCACCTCGTAGGTGGTGTTGGTCACCGTGACCAGATGGACGGGACGCTTCCAGATCCTCGCCAGGTGAGACAAAGAGGCCTTCGTGTCGTCCTCGGCCAGCGGCCGACCTGAGAATTCGTGGAAGAGCATCAGCTCCCTGCGATCCTGATAGTCGTCATCCACCACGTAAATGATGGGCGTGTATCCGACCAGCAGCGTATCGGTGAGGTCATCCCGCACCTTCTTCCAGTCCGTCTCCACGACCGTCCAGTCCATCCCGGTCCTCTGGAAGCTGAAGAGGTCCAGGTCCTCGACGACCTTCCGATCCAGGAAGTTCCTGATGAACTCAGCATCGGTCATCGAGCGGCGAACCTCGAACATCTTCTCCATCCCTTGTCCTCCGGCGATCCCCAGCGTACTCCTGTCATCGTCGGACGGGTCGTCCCACCGCTCCACTATACGCTTCCAGATTCGGTATCCGAGCAGGTATGGGTTGATGCCTCCGCTGTGCCCCCTGGCGAGGACCCAGGCGTTCATCCTAGCGTACCTGAGGAACTCGTCCTCCCCATCCTCCTTCAGGAAACCGCACTCCTCGGCGAGGTCCTCCATGATGCGGATGTGCCAGTAGGTGGCCCATCCCTCGTTCATGATCTTGGTCCTGATGTTCGGCTGGAAGTACATCCACTCCTCGTGGACGATGGACATCACATCACGCTGCCATCGCTCCAGATCGGCGAACCTGCTGTTCATCAGGAAGTGGAGCAGGTCCCTCTCCATAATGGGCTGGGGCCTCTTGGCCATCTCCTCTTGCTCGGCGAGACGCTTCAGGTTCTCATCCTCGAACAGGAAGTCGAACTCGTCTCCGATGCTACCACCCGAATACGAGACGGCCTTTTCCTCTTCCGATTCTGGCCTCCTGGTCCACCACGCATCCTTGTCACGACGGACCCTGGACGAGAATTCGATCTGGGGGACCAGGGCCATGCAGGCGTCTATCCACTGCTCGACGGCGTCCTCTCCGTGACGCATAGCGTAATCGGACACCTTCTGTGCGTTCACGGCACAGTCGGTGACCTGCCTTCGGTTCGTGTTGGCGAACACGGAGTTGTTCTTGTCGAAGTCGACGTGTCCCAGCACGTGTGCGACGACCGTCTTCATCTCGGTCAGCGTGTTGTTCTCGAGCAGGAACGAGTATGCGGGATTGGAGTTGATGACGGTCTCGTAGGCGAACCCGCCCATCCCGTACTTGGCCCTGGTCTTCACCTGGTGGTAACGCTTCCCGAAGCTCCAATGCTGGAACCTGACCGGTAGGATGTAGGCGTGGATCTGGGCCATCAGCTCCTCGCTCACGATCTCGAACTCGGTGTCGAAGAAGTCCAAGCCGAGGGATCGAGCTTTGGCGTCGATGACCTCGATCGCATCCTCCAGCTTCCCGTACTCGCTCATGGGTTGGCCTCCGGAGCGTCCAGCTTGATTCTCCTCTGGATGGTCTTGTCCCCGGACAGGAACGCCTTGAGTGAGGCCCAGACATCGGTCTCCTGGTTGACCAGGGATGCCACGAAGCGTCGCTCTCCATCGAAGACCTTCTCGAGCAGCTCCATCACTGCGGTCGGACGGGCCCACCTCGGCATCTTGGCTCCGACCGATGCACCCTCGACGGCGTGGATCTCCCCGTACCCGACCATGTTCGCCGGATAGTCCATCACGTCCTTGATCCCGTTGACGAGGTTGTCGTTGTCGTTGGACCAGTTGAATCCGTCACTGAAGTGGAAGACGTAGATGTTCCAGTGGTCGGGGGCATAACGTGATTTCATTATCTTCAGTGCCTCGGACCAGGCCGAACTCATGTACGTCCCGCCGCTCTCGACGTGGTGGAAGAACTCCTCCTCGGTGCACTCCCTGGCCTCGGTGTGGTGGGAGATGAAGACGATGTCCACGGCGTCGTACTGCGTCCTGAGGAAACGGACGAGCCAAGCGTAGAACGTCCGGGCGAGGAACTTCTTGTGCTCGTCCATCGATCCAGACACGTCCATGAGGGCGAAGACGACGGCCGCTGCCTCCTCCTCCTCCTCGACTTCCCACGTCCTGTACCTGAAGTCGCTGCGATCGAAGTCTCCGACGTAGGCCTTGCCCCGTTCCCGGGCGTTCCTCGCCATGTTCTCCTTGAAGGTCCTACGCTTGTCCAGTGCCGAGAGTGGCCCAGTCCGACGGATCTCGTCGAACCTGAGCGATTCTCGCTTGATCTTCCTCGTCCCCCTGTCGTCCAGGTTCGGAAGACCGAGCTGTTCGAAGGCGATCTCCTCGATGTCTCCGATGGAGACCTCGGCCTCGTAGATGTCGACGCCGGGATCCGTTCCGCCCTCCTCGCCGGATCCCTTGCCCCCCTTCCGATCCTTGCCCAGACGATCTCCGGGCTTGGACCTGGAGGTCCCGCCGTTGGTTCGACGTCCCAGCGAATCGTCGTCATATTGGACGCCGGATGGCATCGATTGGGAGAGTCCGTCCGGACCGCTCTTCACGATGTCCACCCAACGCCGGATCCGCTTTCCCTTCTTCTTGGAGACGATCCCGATGTCCTCACAGAGCTCGCATCCCTTTCCTCCACACACGGGGCACTTCTCCTTCTCCATTCCGTCCCCGTGACCGACGATGGGGACGTAACGGTGATCGAAGGAGAAGTTCCACTCCCGGAGCAGCGGGATCGAGACTCGGACGAGCTTGTCACGCTCGGCCGTGATGATGTGCTCGTTGGCGACGATGTGGGCGATGTTCTGACGCACGGCCTCTCGAACTCGCCGATTGTGTCTTGCGACGTCCCTCGCCATTCGCGGAAGCACGCTGGTGTCGGTGATGACTCTGTGTGCCATGATGCACTCCCGATCAGCGATTCAGCAGCTTGCCGACGTATCGTACGGCCTTCGCTGCCGTGTAGGTCGTGTAGCGGATCATCTGATCTTGATCGCCCTCATCGACGAGGTGCCGGATGACCCGGTTCAGCTCCTTCATCTGCTCTGGATCGGGGTGCTTGGCGGTGGACGTGATGGAGATCGTGTCCTTGCGATCCTCGAAGATGCGTCGCTCGATGGCGTCCTGCAGCTCGCCGTACGTCGAGATGTCGAACTGCCTGCCGTTCATGGTGGCGGCCGCCATCCGACGCATAATGCCCTCTCGGAACTCCCTGGCGGCACCCTCTCCGACCTTGATCATCTTCTCCACGCTGCTCATGAGCTTGTCGTCTGGGTCACGCTGCTCGCCGGTGATGTCGTCCCTGAGCTGGTCATGCATGCAGGAGGCCACTATGTTCCGCAGGTAGTTGCGGAAGAGCGTGTCGGCTTCCTCCTTGAACTCGTAGCAGAACGCCCTCTGGACGGACCGTTTGAGCAGGTCGTCGAACTCGACGCGGGCCTTCTCGATCAGCTCACGCAGACGCTCCCTCGCCCTCGCATCCTTGTACCTCGGATCCTGCTCGACCATCCTGAGCATGACCTTGAACATGTCGATGGCGTCGACGGCGACGGGGTCGTCCGAATCTCGGGAGATGCCGTAGCAGCTCTCGGCGTACTCCTCGTCGGTCATCTCCTGCATCTGCTGCCTGGCGGCGGTGATGGCCGAGGAGATGGCGTCGGTGATCTGACGTGGACCGATGCCATCCATCCCCTCTCGCTCGGCATCCTTCTTCATCCTGCGGACGTCCGCTGGCTTGAGGTCCTTGACGTCCTGTCCGTCGTACGCCTTCATCTTCTTGACGATGTCGATCTTGGCATCCTTCGGCGGTTCCAGGCGGCTGAGGATGGAGAACATGGCACAGACGTCGAGCGTCAACGGTGCGATGGCGACGCCCACGCAGTCCTCGCTGCTCTCCAGCTCCTTGCGGTAGATCTTCACCTCGTCGCTGACCGTGAGCACGTATGGGCACGGGATGGTGATGATGCGATCCTGCAGTGCCTCGTTCTCCCGCTTGGCCATGAAGTTGTTCCACTCGGTCTCGTTGGTGTGTGCCACGACGCAGACGTCGACGTAGCACATGGGGAACCGAGGGGTCTTGACCTGACGCTCCTGCGTGACGGTGAGCAGGACCTGGAGGTGCTTGATGTCGCTCTTCAGCATCTCGACCATCTCGAGCAGGCCGCGGTTGGACACGTTGATCTCACCGTTGAACTGGTAGGCCGAAGGATCGGATTCGACGCCGATCTCCGCCAGCTTGGCGAGGTTGGTGGAACCGATCAGCTCGGAGATGTCCTGGCTGTTGTGACTGACGATGCCGTTGGTGATGAAGCAGTGATCGCCGTCTACCGTGAGATCGGCAACGGGAATGCTGCCGATGCTCTCGATACTCGTGATTTCCAGCCACAGTTCCCGGCTATCGATAGCACATCGGATGTTCCCACATGCCTCTTGCAGGTCTGGGCGATGTGTGTCGACCTCGGATTCGACCTCGGAGAGGAACTTGAGGGCCGATGCCCTCGTGAATCTTCGCTGGTGCTCGCTGGCGTGTGATGAGCCGTAACGCCCCCACTTCCTTCTCATGTGGCTGCAGGCGGATCGGAGGATGAGGTCAACATCATCCCTGACACCTTCGATCAGCTCGACATTGCTGCAGCCGGTGGCTTCGATGCTGTCGAAGTCGTCGACGAGTTTCTGATCACAGACATCGAGCTCCCGAGCGAATGCCACGGCGTGGTCTCCGTAGATGGTCACCTCATGTTGGATCGATCCGTTGTACTGGTGCACGTAGGTGCTTCGACCGGAGACGTATCCCATGTTTAGCAACATGGCCTGCACCTGTGTGGCGAGGACCTTCGAGGCGGTTCCCAGCTTGACGACGTATCCGCCCTCGTCCCTGCTGCGGAAGCAACCGTCACCGCTGAAAAGTCCCTTCAGGAACTCGACTTGGATCCTACGACTGCTGTTCCGGACGATCTGCGGAACCGTCTTGTGATAGGCCCCGCTATCGTGCTGCTCGGCGATGACGTTTTCGTGCATCCAATCGGAGATCTCCTTGGTTGACGCGATGACCCTCGTCTCTCGCCACTTCGTCTGGTATCCCCATTCTCGGTCGAGTATCCCCAGGATGTCTTGAGCCAACCAGTGAGCCGTGGTGCTCCATTCCACGTTGTTCTTGGGACGATAGGAGCTGCCTTCCGCAACCCAGTAGCCCACCAACCTCGCCCTGTCCTCGGAAAGGCGGCCATCCTGACCGAACATGTGTGTGGCGTAGCGGACCGCCACCTTGTCTCCCACCTCGAGGTCGTCAGCTACAACCCAGTCGTATCTGCCGTTGTGCAGGGCGAAGACGGGATGGACCTTCGTGCACTCAAGACCAAGGCCGAGCTGCGTCCTGATGCGAACGGCTTCTTGGACGCCATTGTTGAGGTACGCAGATGCCTGTCCAGTCGTGTTGGCATCCCGCACCGCCACTCTGACATCTCGTTCGATCGGCGAGAATGTCCCTGGGACGATGTCCGGTGCTGGACACAGCTCGGCGATCGTGAGGAGGCCCGACGATGTCGGAATCAGCGTATCCAGTGCGACGCACTTCGGGTCGGATGGAGTGTAGGTTCCGATGCCCCGGCGATGGAGCTCTCCGAAGCTGACTCGTGCGATCTGGAACTTACGCCAGTCACCGCCGAACTCCGTCTCCTGACGGTTTCGACACGTCGGGCACAGGTCCCCCTCGACGAAGATCCTCCCCTTCGACTGATCGTAGAGTTGCCTCCTGATGTCGTCTGGGAGGACGTGTAGCGGGTCCTCGTGGATCGGACAGCCCTGGATCCCGTAGATCGCTCCCTCGTCGGTGGAAGTGTACCGTCCCAGGCCACGCTTCAGGATGCCCACGATGGTCGACTTCCCGCCGCCGACCGGACCCATCAGGAGGAGGATACGCTTCCTGACAGGGAGCCTGCGTCCACCGCTGTTGAAGTAATCCACTATCTTGGCGATGGTCTCGTCGATTCCGAAGATCTCGCCATCGAAGAACGAGTACTTCGGCTTCCGTTCTCCGGTGTAGTCGTCCACGGTCCAGTCCGCACCGGCGGACTCGATCATGTGGAAGACGCGGGCATGAGCAAGGTCGGACAGTCTGGGGTTCGCAAGCACCATCGGCACGTAGTCGGTGATGGAACCCACGACCTCGCTCTCGATGTTGGACGGGGACCACGTCTGGATGTTCTGGATGATCTCTGAGGCATCTCTGACTTCCATGATCGTTGTCTTCTCTCCTTGCGTTGTGTTTGGGAGAGCAGCTCCGTCGCGGTTATAGATGTTGCGGCAAGAAAACCGCACTTGCGACGACATGAGCCGAATGGCGAATGGCGTCTGGCAAGTCCGAGCCGGAGCCAGTGGCGAAGCCACGAGGGCGGCGTAGCCGCCCGAATCGGGAAGCCACGGGGCTTGCCCCGTGGCTAGTCACACTCCATATCGAATCGCCGGAGGTGATCTTCGATGGTGGTACCGCCCCGTCGGAACGCTCGGCCCGATAACCCCATCACCGCTAGTATACAGACGACGGGAGCGAATGGAATGCTCCACCTCGGACGGAAGGACTACGACTGCAGCCGCTGCCTCAATCGGCTCCCCGATGGTCGCTGCATGACACTCTTGCAGCCCCCGTGGGGTCGAACCTGCGACTACTACCGACCGGATGACGCCCGGGTGGCCTCGCTTCCCGATCCCAGGATAAGGAGTCGGCTACTCCGGCATGCCGATGATGTCCGAGGGGAGCTGGAGGACATCTTCCCCGGCATCGGCAGGGATCAGATCGCCGAGACGTTGATGGCCTCGGCCGCCAGATCGTCCACGTCGAGGGGGGGCAGGAGCACGGCGAGGAGGGCGATCGCCATGCTCGCAGGGGAGATCGCCATCGAGTGTCAACGGTGTGGATCCGAGCACGAGGCATCGGATGTCTCGACCTCCGATGGATCTCATCGATGTCCAGATTGTGGGTCCGACGAGTTGGCCCCGATCGGGGTTTCGACTCGTCGTAACGTCGCTCGAGAAGATGGATGAAGGAGACGGAGTGAGAAGATGACAGACAAGGACACGCAGGCGATCGAGGTCAACCGCAAGTTCACGGAAGAAGGTGCGGACCCACTGGATGCCGTGGAATGGATCAAGACGGACGTGATCATCCGCAACAAGGATGGATCCATCCAGTTCGAGATGCGTGGCGTGGAGGTCCCCAAGTTCTGGAGCGAGCAGGCGATCACCATCGCAGCATCCAAGTACCTGAAGCGAGCGACATCCATCAACGAAGGCCGAGGAGAGGTGAGCATCCGCTCGTTGATCGAGAGGGTGGCCGACACGCTCGCCGACGAGGGCAGGAAGCAGGGCTACTTCAAGACACCAGAGTCTGGACGGATCTTCCGAGACGAGCTGGCCTACGTGCTGGTGAATCAGTTGGCATCGTTCAACTCGCCCGTCTGGTTCAACTGCGGACTCCACTAGAAGTATGGGATGACCGGAGACGACTCTCACAACTTCACCTGGGACTCCAAGAAGGGACAGGCGATACCTACCAGGGACTACTTCAGCCGACCTCAGCTCTCCGCTTGCTTCATCCAGTCCATCAAGGACGATCTCAACGACATCTGGGATCACGTGGCACGAGAGGGTCGGATCTTCAAGGGAGGCTCTGGAACCGGAAGCAACTTCTCATCCCTCCGGTCCAGGGGCGAGAAGCTCTCGACGGGTGGCACGTCCTCCGGTGTCCTGAGCTTCCTGGAGGTGTTCGACAAGGTGGCCGGGTCGACGAAGTCCGGCGGCACCAACCGTCGAGCGGCCAAGATGGTGATCCTCAACTCCGACCATCCAGAGATCGAGGCGTTCGTGGACTGGAAGATGCGTGAAGAGGAGAAGGCCAAGGTCCTCGCCGCAGCCGGATTCTCATCTGGAATGGACGGCGAAGCCTACCGCACGGTGAGTGGTCAGAACAGCAACAACTCCGTCCGGGTGACCGACGAGTTCATGCAGGCCGTGATCGGAGATCGGGAATGGGACCTCAAGTCCCTCACGTCCGGTCAGACGATCAGGACGGTGCGGGCCAGGGATCTCTTCGACCGGATGTGCAACGCCGCCTGGCACTGCGGAGATCCCGGGATCCAGTATGACACGACGATCAACGAGTGGAACACGGTCCCGAAGAGCGGCAGGCTGAACGCCAGCAACCCGTGCGGAGAGTACCACTTCCTCGATGACTCGAGCTGCAACCTGTCCAGCATCAACCTGACCAAGTTCCTCTCCGATGGACGGTTCGACGTCCAGGCGTTCAGGTACGTCTGCGGCCTGTTGATCGTGGCCCAGGACATCATCGTGGACTACGCCAGCTATCCGACAGCGGCCATCTGCGAGAACACGCACACGTTCCGGGCCCTCGGACTCGGGTACTGCAACCTCGGATCGCTCGTGATGCGGATGGGATTCCCCTACGACAGCGAGGAGGCCAGGGCGGTGGCGTCGGCCATCACCTCGGTCATGACCGCCACGGCCTACCTGACGTCGGCGAGGCTGGCGGCCGCCATCGGTCCGTTCGACGGCTATGCCAAGAACAGACCGGCGATGATGAGGATCATCGACAAGCATCGGAGCAAGGCGACGGGCATCCAGCAGAAGATGTGCCCCGACTACCTCCTAGATGCTTCGCAGGAGGCGTGGGAGGAGGCTAGGGATCTCGGCAAGACGGCTGGCTACAGGAACGCCCAGGTCACGCTGCTGGCACCGACCGGGACCATCTCCTTCACGATGGATGCCGACACCACCGGCGTCGAGCCAGCCTTCGCCCTCGTGGCCTTCAAGACGTATGCCGGTGGAGGGTACGCCAAGCTGGTCATCGACTCCGTGGTCCCTGCCCTGAGGGCCCTGGGATACGGGGATCAGGATGTCGAGGACGTACGTCACTACGTCGTCGGTCATGGTTCGATACGACAGAACGGGAGTCAGGATGGCGTCAACATCACCAGGCTGAAGCAGATCGGGTTCACCGACGATGTGATCGCCAAGATCAATTCCAGGATCCCCGACTCGCCAGACCTCGATTCCGCCATCTCATCCGTTCCAGAAGCGAAGGTCCTGATCGACAGCTTCCTGGAACGTGGGGGGTTCGATGCTTCCGACCGCGTCGGCGAGAGACCCCTCAAGATGATGGGATTCAGCGACGACGAGATCAGGGATGCCAACGAGCACTGCTGTGGACACATGACGATGCGTGGTGCACCGCACGTGAAGCCGCAGCACCTGTCGGTGTTCGACTGTGCATCCTCCGTCAGCTCTGACGGGGCCGGTGCGATCTCACCGTCCGGCCACATAGGGATGATGGTGGCCACCCAGCCGTTCCTCAGCGGGGCGATCTCGAAGACCGTGAACCTCCCGTTCTCGGCCACGGTGGCCGACATCCACGACGTCTACCTGGATGCCTGGAACAAGGGACTCAAGTGCGTCACCATCTACAGGGATGGGTGCAAGACGGACCAACCGCTGTCCGTCAAGCAGAGCTCGGCGTCCGGCAAGAAG
>Ga0172362_10001514_pt1 | contig 19836 bp, 18 predicted proteins | sample LakKivs1_kivu2a2_FD_114534 | JGI IMG/M metagenome (GOLD analysis project Ga0172362, IMG submission 114534) | Sediment microbial communities from Lake Kivu, Rwanda - Sediment s1_kivu2a2 | ecosystem: Environmental > Aquatic > Freshwater > Lake > Sediment | place: Rwanda: Western Province, Lake... | reverse complement strand
GCACTGGAACGGGCCCTCGCGCGACAGGAAGTCCCCGGGCGTCGCGGAGGCCAGCGGCCCGCGGACCTCGTCGATCTTGCGGAATACGTACTCGAGCCACATCGGCCCCTCGAACCACCAGTGGCCGAAGAGCTCGGCGTCATACGGCGAGACGATGATGGGCCGGCGGTCCAGCATGTCATAGAGGTACTCGACCTGCTTCTCGCGGTTGAACATGAAGTTGCCGGCGTGCACGGCGGCCTTCTCGCGGGCCGCGTCAGGGTCGTAGGGCTCCTTGTAGTTGCTCTCCCCGGTGATGCGGTAATACTTGATCCCCGTGTTGATGCGGATGCCGTCGGGGTGGACGTAGGGGCGCACGTACTCGAAGTCGAGGTCGAAGCCGACGTCGCGGTAGAACTCCCGATAATAGTAATCGCCGGGGTAGCCCTCGACGCTCGACCAGACCTGCTTCGAGGACTCCATGTCCCGGCCGAAACACGCCACGCCCGACTTGCAGTAGACCGGGGCGAAGACGCCGTACTTGGGCCGCGGCGTCGCGTGCAGGACGCCGTGGGCGTCCACGAAGAAATATTTGAACCCCGCCTCTTTCAGGATGACGTCGTCGCCCGGCTGGTACCCGCACTCGGGCAGCCAGATGCCGGTGGGCGGACGGCCGAAGAGGCGCGCGTAATGGTCCGCCGCCACGCGCACCTGCGCCCGCACCGACTCCCTGCACACGTCCATCAGGGGAAAGTATCCGTGGGTGGCGCCGCAGGTGATGATCTCGAGGCTGCCGGCGTCCTGAAACCGCTTGAAGGCGGCCACGAGGTTGCGGTGGTAACGTTCGAAGAGGTCGCGGGCCTGCGTGAAGAGGTTCAGGTACATCACGGCCAGCCGCTGAAACGCCGGCAGCCAGCGCGTGCGCTCCACCTCCTTGTGCGCGAGCTCGACCAGTTTGCCGATGTGGCGCGCGTAGCGGTCCTGCAGGAGGCCGTCGATCAGCATCGCCGCCAACGTGGGGGTCAAGGACATCGTCATCCGCCACGGCACCTTCTCGTCGCTCAGGCGCTCGAACAGGGCGATGACCGGCAGGTAGGTCTCCGTGATCGCCTCATACAGCCAGTCTTCTTCCAGAAAATCCTCGTGCTCCGGATGGCGCACGTAGGGCAGGTGCCCGTGAAGGACCATGCACAGATAGCCTTTGAACATCACGCGTCCTTTACGGGTTGCGGGTGGTGTGGCGCGTCACGACGGGGGTGATCGTCCGCGTCTCGTTGATCTTGGCCGAGCGCGCCACGACGGGGATCTCCTGCTTTCCGTCGGGCAGTGCGAAGCGCAGGGTGAAGGTCCCATCCTTGCGAAGCTGGATGGGTCTTCCCTGGACGCTCACCGCAGCGTCCGGCTCCGTCGCGCCGTAGACGATCAGCTCGGCGTCGACCACGAGCCAGAACGGAAGCTTCTCGGCCTTCTTGCCGACAGGCGAACTCACCAGGGAGGTGACCGCGCCTGAGGAGACGTCCCGCTTCAGGCGCTCCTGCCAGAGCTTGCCGACGGGGCTCGAGACGTTGGGCCCCAACCCGACGGACATGCCGTAGAGGCGGCGGAAGGCGTCGTCGGGGATCATCCACTCTTCGTCCGTCATCCAGGACGGGCCGTCGAGCGGCAGGGAGACGACATTGGAGCGCACGACGGTCACGAAGCGGCCGCGGGGCAGGACAAACCCTAAATCCAGACACCAGGACGTCCCGGGGCTGCCCAGGTTCATATACCAATTGCGCGCCGTCACGTCGACCGGTGTGTCGAAGAAGCGGTGGGCGTTCTTGCCGTCGAACTTGATGAAGCTGATGTCATAGGCGCGCAGCGCCCAGGAAGACTTCTCAAAATCGCCGCCGTAGCGGGCGCGGCAGTCGTCCCACGTCTTGAAGCGCAAATCCCAGTAGATGTGGGTCCACCAGGGGTCGCGGGCCTGGGCGACGAGGACATCCTCGTCGTAGCCCTGAGGCAGCTGCCGCTGCTCGATGGGCGTGGGCGTCGGCCGCTGGTGCGACGGCGCCGGGCCGGTGTAATACTTCGCCTCGGCCACCTGCGTCTCCTGGAGCGGGATCTCCATCGTCTTCTTCAAGAGCTTTCTGGCAGGTACCGCCCCCCGGCGCCGCGCAGGGGCGGCTATCCTTCTCGCCGCCGGCCTCTTCGCGTTACGCGAGTTCCGTCTCTTTTCCATGGTCATACCCTCCTAAAATTAAATACGGCGTAGCCGCTGCGGCGTCACATGGCGCCGGTGGCGGCCGTTGCCGACTGCGCGACGATATTCTCACGCAGCTGCGACAACGCGTTTTTCAGTTCTTTGTTCTCCTGTTCCGTCAGGGTCAAAAAAGCCTTCAGATCTTTGATCGAGGCCTCATCTGCTTTCAACCGCGCGATCAACGAATTGATCCGCGCGTAGAGACCCGCCCGCTCCTTCTCGAGGGAGAGAACCTTCTGCTCCACGTCAAAACGGCTCGACATCTCCTGGCGGAACTTCGTGTCTAGGCTTGCGTTCTTCATCGAGGCGCGCACGAGAAGCGCCAGCAGGACGATGAGGACAGCGACAATCGCGATGAGAGGCGTCTTCCTTAAAATGGTTACGGCCATGCCTGCGTCACCGCAGCCGGGGCCAAATGATAGCCTTTGCCCGGCGGTCCATGATGCTTAATCTAACTCCTTGGACGCCTTTGAGTTTCGCTCTAAAAAACCGTTGCTCGGCTCTTCCTAAAAAAGGATTTCCGCGACGTCGCGAGACGAATGTTTAGACTTTTTACTTTAACACAGGTCATATGCTTCGTCAAGACAAATCAAGGGATGCGGCGTATCTATTGATCCTTGCCTCTTGGGAAACCGGCAGCAAAACGCAGGGATAAATTCGGCCAGCCAACTTACGTTCGCAAGGTTGCGATAGCCGGGGCCTCATTTATCCCTGCCTCTTAGCAGACCCTCAGCCAGAGAGGCAGGGATAAATTCGACCAACCAACTTGCGTTCACTTCGTTCCGCAAGTTGGGGTCTCATTTAAATAGTGTCTCTTCCCGGCCCGAACCCACTGAAATGATGTCAACCTTGACGCCGCACAAATCTTCAAGGGCCCGCACATAGGCCTTGGCCCCGGAAGGCAAGTTCTTGTAACTCCTCAGATGGCTTGTGGTTTGCTGCCAGCCCTTAAAATCTTTATACACGGGCCTGGCCCCCTGTACGACCTCGAGGTCGCTCGGAAAATTACGGAAGACCTTACCTTTATACTTATAGGCCGTGCAGACCTTGAGCGTCTGCAGGTTGTCGAGGACGTCGAGCTTCATCACGGCCATGAGGTCAGCGCCGTTGAGCATTACGGCGCGGCGGACCATCACCGCGTCGAACCACCCGCAGCGCCGCGGCCGGCCGGTCGTGGCCCCGAACTCGTGCCCCTTCATCCGGATGGCCTCGGCCATGATGCCGGGGAACTCTGCCACGAAGGGCCCCTCCCCCACGCGTGTCGTGTAGGCCTTGACCACGCCGATGATGCGGTCGATCTGGGTGGGCGCGACACCGGTGCCGACGCAGGCCCCGGCCGCGATCGTGTTCGACGAAGTGACGAAGGGATAGGTCCCGAAGTCGACGTCGAGGAAGGTCCCCTGCGCGCCCTCAAAGAGGACGGACTTCTTACGCGTCACCGCGCGGTGGAGGAGGGCGGCGGTGTCGCCGACCATCCCTTCAAGCCGGCGTCCAAAGTCGAGGTACCTCTCGTACATGGCCTCGAAGGCGAACCCCTCGTGGCCGTAGACGTTGCGGAAGACCTCGTTCTTCTCGGCGAGGTTGTCCTTGAGTTTGCGCTCCAACAGGCGGGGGTTGAGGAGGTCGCCGACGCGAATGCCGCAACGCGAGGCTTTGTCGACATAGCAAGGCCCGATGCCGCGGCCCGTCGTGCCGATCTTGCGCTCGCGCTTGGTCTCGCGCAGGCCGTCGAGGATACGGTGGTACGGGAAGATGACGTGGGCGTGCTCGGAAACGGTCAGACGGCCGGTCGCCTCGATGCCCTTGGGACGCAGGGCGGCTATCTCCCCAAGAAGTACATCGGGGTCCACGACCACGCCGTTACCGACAAGGCACTTCTTGCCCTTATGCAGGATGCCCGACGGCAACAGGTGAAAGATGAAGGTGGTGCCGCCCACGACGACCGTGTGGCCGGCGTTGTTGCCGCCCTGGAAGCGAACGATGTACTCGGCGTCCTTGGCCAGGACGTCAATCACCTTGCCCTTGCCCTCATCCCCCCACTGCAACCCTACCAGTATCGTGTTCATGCCGCCGGGTCAGTCTCAATTTCGCCTTCAAAAAGGTCGGACCTTTGTCTCATTTTCGGGCTCAAGGCGACATCGTGAAGATCTTGCGCGCGATGTCGGGATGCCTGGCCACGAAGAGGAGTTCGTCCGAGACGAGCGGTTTCTGGTTGTGGACGTTGGCGTAGCGCACGAGCTCCAGGATCTCGGTCGCCTCCTTCTCGTCCTTGAACTCGACCTCCAGCTTGTCGTAGACGTTGCGGAAGCCCTTGATGCCGGAGTATTCGCCGGCCGTGATCTGCCGACCGGTGTCGATCACCTCAGCCTCGCCGCGGCCCAACTCCTCGAAGTCGTAGAGCTCGTAGTTGCGCCGGTCCTTGAGCGCGCCGTCGGCGTGGATCCCCGACTCGTGGGCGAAGGCGTTGGCGCCGACGCCAGGCTGGTTGATGGGTATCGGCACGTTGAAGGCGTAAGAAGCGTACTTGCACAGGTGCCACGCCTTCTTCAGGTCCAGGTGCTCGTCGATGAGATAGGCGCCCCCCAGGCCGCTGCCGTAACGGACCGCCAGGATGCAGCTCACGAGGTCGGCGTTGCCCGCCCGCTCGCCCATGCCGTTGACGCAGGTGTTGATGTGGGCGTCGACACCCGCATCCACCGCCGCCTTGGCGCCGGCAACGGAGTTGGCCACGACCATCCCTAAGTCGTTGTGGCAGTGGATCTCGATGGGGAGCTTGACGGCCGAGGCCAGCTTATGGATGCGGTCGTAGATGGTAAAGGGGCTGTCGCAGCCCAGCGTATCGCAGTAACGGATCCGGGCAGCACCCGCCTCCTTGGCGGCCCGGGCGAACTCGAGGAGGTAATCCATGTTGGTGCGCGAGGCGTCCTCGGCGTTGACGCCGACGGCCTCGGCGCCCGACTTCAGGGCGAGCCGGGTCGCCTCCGTCATGCTCTGGATGACCGCCTTGTGGTCGATCTTGCCCTTGAACTTTCCCGAGATCATCTGGTCGGATGTGGAGATCGAGAGGTTCAAAAACTTGAGCTTCGGGATGTTCTTGAAGGCAGCCTCGACGTCGCCCGTGGTGGCGCGCAGCCACCCGCTGAGCCGGATGCGCTTGAGGACCCCTTGCTCGACGAGCTCCAGGTTGGCGTTCAGGTAGTTTTTCTCATGCGACGTGATCGGAAAACCAAACTCTGACTGGGCGACGCCCATCTCGTCGAGCATCATGTTCAAAAGCGTCTTCTGGAGCTTGGAGAGACATATCCGGGACGTCTGGACGCCGTCCCGGTTGGTCACGTCCAAGATATAGATTTTGTTCTGTTTTGCCGCGCTCATGCCGACCTCACTTGTTTTCGCTCTCCGGGGACCCCAAGCCCAGCTTTTCTTCGAGTTCCTCTAGGGACGGCACGTTGACCATGCCGTAGATGTCGCGGTTGTTGACGAGGAGGGCCGGTCCGGCCGCCATCTCCAGCTCGCGTGTCAGGGCGATCTTCTGGGCCAGGGCGGTGTCGCCCTCCGGACCCGCGGCGCAGCCGCGCAGGTGGCCGGCGTCAACGCCCGTCTGCTCGGCGCAGCGCTCCCACCACCCTGATTCGATGTCCGCGGCGCGACACGCCAGATAATCGTAGAAGACCTCAGGCTGCGTCGCCTCCAGGCACGCCAGCCGCTTATACTCTTCTATTGCCGGCAGGCCGCCCTGCGCCAAAAAGGCCCCCTCCGCGTTCTGGGCCGCCAAAAAGTGCAGGTTCAATGACACATCTTTGTGCTTGGCGCCAAGCTCCTTCAGGCGCATGGCCAACTCCGCCAGGTGGGAATAACCCAGCGTCAAAAAGACATCAAGCCGGCGCGGCACGACCGGTCGCTTCAGAAAAACGGAGACGCCGCCCATGCCCGGCTTGAGTACGTAAAACACCCTTTTCTTCTCGACCATGTTGCTCAACAGCGGAAAGAACTCGTGAGCCTCGGCCTGCGCCTCAAAGACATAGAGCGGCAGCGTCGCGGCCTGTACCTCCTCGATGATCTTCTGCGCCTCGGCCTCGGCCGCGTCGAGCCGGCGGACCCGCATCTTCCCGAAAAGCGCCTCAAGGTCCCTGAGGACGGCCTCTGTCTGACACGACGGACACTCTTTGGGCGCGATGACCGTCACGTCCAGCGGCGAAGGCTGCGTGTACACGCAACGCGATGCGGCCAGATCCTGGGAACGCTCGCAGCGAACCACCAGTCCCGGGCGGGGACGGCAGTCCGTATCCTGCATACAGGCGGGCAGGAGCCTTGAGACATCCGGGTCGTCGGCAACCGACGGGCCCAGCGCCACGGCATCGCAGGAAATGACCTCCACCTTTTTATCTTTGCCCAGCCGCAGCCGCAACAGCCCGGCCTGTTTCGCCTGCCACCAGGTCGACACCCAGACAGCCCCCTCGACCGTTTTGGGGACGACCGAGCCGTAAGACGGCGCGCCGTTGATCACGACATCGATGCCCTTGACGTCCTTGAGGAAAGCGGCGTCCTCCTTAGGGCAAAGAGAACTCAGGACGACGATGACCTCGGCGCCCGCCTTCTTCAGATCGCGGACGCCTTGCTCCAGGGCCGGGACCGGCGCCTTCCAATCCGCTGCCCCGTGGCTGGCCGCGGAGCGGTCTGTCACGCCCAGCACGCCGACGCGCACGCCGTCGACGTCCTTGATGATGTGGGGCCGGCCGACGCCGCTGACGTTGGAAGAGACGAAAGGATGATCCGTGAACTCACCGAGAAACGAGGCGCCGAAGATGAACTCCTGACCGCTCAAAAGAAGCGCGTCATACCCCATCGCCTTCAGGGCGGCGAGGTAGATCCGCGTGCGCTCCTTGTCGAGCTCCAGGTTGACAGCGGCCATGTCCACGTCTCCCGAGCCGAAGAGCGCCCCGGCCTCGACGACCAGCAGGCCGGGGTGCCGGCCGCGCAGCTCCTTCAGGGCCGCGGCGCGCCGGGCCACGCCCCCCTCACGCAGCTGACACTCGCAGGGATACAGGGCCGCGTACGCCTGGCCCGTGAAAAATACGGTGACCTCTTTCTCTTCGGCCCCGCGCGCCGAGGCGCAGGAGCCGACGAACAGGAAAAGGAGGGACACGAAAAGGGCTGCGCGCCGTTGTGGGAAATTTCTCATGCGTCGCTCTACAGCTGCACTGTCTTGGCGGAAGTGATATGAGGCAGGCCCTTGACCCTCTCCAGGATCTCGGGCGTGACGCAGGCGTCGACATTGAGAACCGACAGGGCCCTGCCGCCCTGTTTCTCCCGGCCGAACGACATCGCCGCGATGTTGATGTTGTATTCGCCCATGAGCGTCCCGAGGGAACCGATGATGCCGGGCTTGTCCCAGTTGTGGATGATCACCATGCAGCCCATCGGGATCGCCTCGACGAAAAATTCGTTGATCTTCACGATGCGCGGCTCGGACTTGGTGAAGAGCGTTCCGGCCACGCGCTGGGTCGTCTTGCTGGTCTTGATCTCCAGCGAGACGAGGTTCACGAACTCTTCGACCTGCGTGGACTTGGACTCCATCACCCGGATGCCGCGCTCCTTGGCGACGGTGAGGGAATTGATGTAGTTGACGTTATCCTGCAGGATCGGGGAGAGTAACCCTTTTATGAGGGCCATGGTCAGCGCCATCGTGTCGTGTTTGGCGATCTCGCCGCTGTAGACGATGTTGACCTCCTGGAGGGCGGCGTCCGCGAGCTGGCTCGAAAAGCAGCCGAGTTTCTCGCACAGGTTGATGTACGGCTGCAGCACGTGGTATGTCTCCGGGTCCACCGAAGGGTAGTTGGCGGCGTTGCGGATGCCCTTGCCGGACAGGGCGTCCGCGACCTGATGGGCGATCTCGATGGCGACGTTCACCTGGGCCTCTTCCGTCGAGGCGCCCAGGTGCGGCGTCAGGACGACGTTCCCGAACTTCGCCAGGGCCAGGTTCTTGGGCGGCTCCTCGACGTAAACGTCCAGCGCCGCGCCAGCGATCTTGCCGGACTCCAGGGCCTTGACGAGCGCCGCCTCGTCGATGATACCGCCGCGAGCGCAGTTGATGACGCGCGCGCCGTCCTTCATCATGGCGAACTGCTCCTCCCCGATCATCCCCTTCGTCTCCTCGGTCACGGGCACGTGGACCGTGATGTAGTCGGCGCTGCCGTAGATGTCTTCAAGCTTCGCCATCTCGATGCCGGCCTGCTCCGCTATCTCGCGCGCAAGGTACGGATCGTGGCCCTTGACGCGCATCCCGAAGGCGAGGCAGCGCTTGGCCACCTCCATGCCGATGCGGCCCAGGCCGATGATCCCGATGGTCTTGTTGTAGAGCTCCACCCCCATGAAGTCCTTGCGGCGCCACTCGTTCTTCTTCATCGAGGCGTCCGCCTGCGGGATCGAGCGCGAGAGCGCCAGGATAAGGCTCATCGTGTGCTCGGCGGTGGAGACCGTGTTGCCGCCAGGCGTGTTCATCACGATGATGCCGCGGTCCGTCGCGGTCTGGAGGTCCACGTTGTCGAGCCCCACGCCTGCCCGGCCGATGATCTTCAAGTTCGCCGCGGCCGCGATGACGTCCGCCGTCACCTTGGTGGCGCTGCGCACGAGGAGGGCGTCGCAATCGGCGACGGCCTCCTTCAGGGCGTCGCCCTTGAGGCCCGTCTTGACCTCGACGATAAACTCCTTTGAGTCCTTGAGGATCTTGAGACCCTCCTCGGACATGGCATCGCTGACCAGGATCTTGAACATGTTTTGCTCCGTCGTTTATTTTATGTTGAAAGGATCTCTTCGGCGGCCTTGACGCCGGCCCCCATCTCGAAGGCGTAACCCATTTTCTTCAAGACCTTCTCCAGGCACGCGAGGGCGAGGATGATGTCCGACTCCGCGATGTAGCCCATGTGGGCGATGCGGATGATCTTGCCCTTCGCCGCGCCCTGCCCGCCGGCAATCGTCACACCGTACTCGTCGCGCATGATCTTGACGAGTTTCTCGCCATCGATGCCGGCGGGAACCTTGGCCGCCGTCACGGCGTCGGAGGCCGCGTCCGGCGCGTAGAGCTTAAGGTTCAGCGCCCTGACGCCGGCGCGCGTGGCCTCGGCGAGCTTGCGGTGGCGGGCGAAGATCGTCTCCAGCCCGTCGGCACGCATCATCTTGAGCGCCTCGTCCAGCGCGATAATGATGCCGATGGCGGGCGTGAAGGCCGTGTCCGTCTTCTCCATGGCCTTCTTGGCCGACTTCAGGTCGAAATAGTATTTCGGGCACTTCGACGCCTCGACGAGCTTCCAGGCCTTCTTGCTCACGCTTAAGAAGGCCAGCCCCGGCGGCAGCATAAAGCCCTTCTGCGACCCGGAGACGACGACGTCCGCGTTCCACGCGTCCGTCTGCAGGTCGATGGCGCCCAGGCCGCTGATGGCGTCGACGACCAGCACCGCCTCGGTCTCCTTGACGACCCGGCCGAACCCCTGAATGTCGAAGGCCACGCCCGTCGAGGTCTCGCAGAGCGTCGTGAAGACCGTCTTGATGGTGGCGTCCTTGGCGAGATGTTCTTTGAGGACGTCGGGGTCCAGGGCCTGGCCCCACTCGACCTTGATCACCGTCGCCTTGATGCCGTAGGCCGCGCAGAGTTCGACCCAGCGTTCGCCGAACTTGCCGCCCTCGACGACCAGCGCCGTGTCCCCCCACGAGAGGAGGTTGACGACGGCGGCCTCCATCGCGCCCGTACCCGAGGAAGCAAAGATGAAGCAGTCGTTCCTCGTCTGGAAGACCCACTGAAGGCCCTCGAAGGCGTCTTTCAGGACCGCCTGGAACTGGGGCGTGCGGTGGTGGATGATAGGGCGCGCCAACGCCTCACAGACCTGCGGCGGAAGCGGCGTCGGTCCCGGCGTCAACAGGTACGTCTTTTTCATAACGTGCTCCTCCTATGCGCAGACTGCAGGGGTTGGGCATTTACTTGACCTCGCCCGCAGACACGATCACCTCGTCGATGAGGCCGTAGGCCTTGGCCTCCTCGGCGGACATGAAGTAATCGCGGTCCGAGTCCTGCTTGATCTTCTCAAGTTTCTGGCCCGTGTGCCTGGCCAGGAGTTCTTCGAGGGTCTCGCGCAGGCGCAGGATTTCCTTCGCCTGGATGGAGATGTCTGCCGCGGCTCCCTGGGCGCCTCCCCACGGCTGGTGGATCATGATGCGGGCGTGCGGCAGGGCGTAACGCTTGCCCTTGCGGCCGGCGGCCAGCAGGAGCGCCCCCATGCTCGAGGCCTGGCCCACGCAGTACGTCGCCACCCCGCACTTGACGAACTGCAGCGTGTCGTAGATGGCCAGGCCGCTCGTGACGTGGCCGCCCGGCGTGTTGATGTAGACGTTGATGTCCTTGGTGACGTCCTCCATTTGCAGGAAGAGGAGCTGGGCGATCACAAGGTTCGCCACGGTGTCGTCAACCGGCGTGCCGATGAAAATGATGCGGTCCTTCAGCAGGCGCGAATAGATGTCGTAGGCCCGCTCCCCACGCTGCGTCTGTTCGATAACCATGGGAACCAACATCTGTGATCTTGCCATAAGACCCCCTTCGTTAGACCCACTCGGCCTCGGCGAATAAAAGTTCAATGACCCGGTTGAGCATCCTGTCGTCACGCGCGATCCCTTCCTTCTTGGCGATCGCCTCCAGGACCAGGTACACCTTCACCTGTTCCTCGGCCTGGGCCGCGAATCTCGGTTTAAACTCCGCGATGCGCTTCTTGGCCTCGTCCTCGGCCACCCCGTAGTCGGCCATCTGGTGCGCGGCCTGATGCTCGAGCTCTTGGCGCCGGCGCTCGACGAGCGTTTGGGGAAGCTGGAAGGAGCTGTTCTTGAGCACCTCTTCGATGACCTCTTTCTCTAGCTTGGCGCGCGCCTCGTTTTCCTTCTTCAGGAAAAGCTGCTTCTCGAGGCAGTCCTTCAGCTCGGCTTGGGAACGGTACCCGAGCGCTCGGGCCAGCTTTTCGTCGTCGATGTCCCCGCGGTCTTTCTTGAGGTCCGCGACCGCGGCCGCCACCTCCTTGACTTCGACGGTGAGAGCGTCCTTCTTGAGCCTGAGCCCCTTGTACTCTTTGATCGTGATCTCGGGCTTGACCTCCACCTCGGCCGCGTAGGTCAGGACGCCGTCCTTGAGCTGGACCTCCGAAATCTGCGGCAGATCGATGACGTCGATCTGCTCCTCCTTGACGCTCCAATCATAGCTCTCGGCGACGAGACCCTTGATGACCTCCCCGCGCGCCAACTGGCTGTGGTACTGCTCCAGGACGGGGCGCGGTGCCTTGCCGGGCCGGAACCCCGGCACCTTCACGTCCTTGCCGATGCGCTCATAGACCTCGTTGAACTTCTTGTGCACCGCTTCCTGCGGCACCTCGACGTGAAAGAAGACCTTGTTCGCCTTGCTCTGCTTGCCGGTGACCTTCACTGTCTGTCCTTTCCTATGTTCGTCTGCGGCCGCTCGCCTCTCTCTCGAGGGGCCCGGGGGTCGTTCGCAGACCCCCGTAGCGGAAGGGGGCCCCTCGCTCTCACGAAGCCGGGGGGAACCACGGGAGGGTTCCCCATGGGGGGGCGGGGGGCAAGAATGACCCCCAGGCTCCGAGAGAAAAATAGCCGCACCTGCCTCAGACCCGCCTACATCCGGAAGCGCTCGCCGAGGTAGATCTCGCGGGCCTTCGGGTCGTTGATGAGCTCGGTCGCCGAGCCGTGGATGAGGATCCGGCCGTTGGCGATGAGGTACGCCCGGTCCGTGATCGAAAGCGTCTCGCGCACGTTGTGGTCCGTCAAGAGGACCCCCAGGCCCTTGGCCTTCAGGTCCTTGATGATCTCTTGGGCGTCGGCAACGACGATGGGGTCGATGCCCGAAAACGGCTCATCCAACAAGATGAAAGACGGCGACGTCACCAGGGCCCGCGTGATCTCCAGGCGTCTGCGTTCCCCGCCGGAGAGCGTGTACGCCTTGTGGTCTGCCAAAGGGGCAATTTTAAGCTCTTCCAGAAGATTATTCAACCTTTTTTTTCGTTCGCGCAACGATAAAGGCAGCGTCTCCAGGACCGCCATGATATTCTCGGCCACGGTCAGCCGCCGGAAGACGGAGCTCTCCTGCGCGAGGTAGCCGATGCCCACGTTCGAGCGCTGATGGATCGGCATGCGCGTGATATCGTGGTGGTCGAAGATGATCTTGCCCGCCTCGGGCGGGATGATGCCGACGATCATGTAGAAGGTCGTCGTCTTGCCGGCGCCGTTGGGGCCCAGGAGCCCCACGATCTCCCCGCGCTTGACCTCGATGTCGAGGTCGTCGACGACGCGGCGGCCGTTGTATCTCTTCACCAGACCCCTGGCTTCCAAAAGGTGCATCATGGAATGGCCGGCGCCTCGGCGGCCGCAGCGTCGCCTTCGGTGAAAAGGATGAGCTTGGGCCGGCCGGTCAGAACGACCTTGCGCTCGGCGTTCGTGAAGACGGCGCCTTCGCTGTAAGAGATGTTGTCGTCGCGCTGGATCTGGACGTTGCCCTCGGCCTCGATGCGGTCGAGCTGTCGGGTCTGCGTGTCGAAGCGGACGGTCATCTTGTCGGCGATCATCGTCCCGTGCTCGCCCTCGGATTCGACCTTCACGTTGTCGTGGAAGACGGCGACCTGCTTGTCGTAGTTGAGCTCCATCGGACCGTCGCAGGTGATGATGAGTTTGCCCGGCCCGCCGAAGGGCTGCTCCAGGGCCTTGGGCGCCGAGGAGGCGGCCGCCGCCCCTTGCTTCTCCTGCTCGAGCGTCATAATGACGTCCTTCTCGAACTTCGCGATCTTGGCTTCGGGCTCGGCCTCGAGGCCCTGCCCCACCGCGGTCAGGTTCTCGCGCTCGAGGCGGACCTTCTCGTCCGTCGTGATGACGCGCTCGGTCTGCGACCAGTCGAGGGCATCGGTCTTGAGCGTCAGCCCGCCTTCCGCCACCGCCCGCACGTTGTCGGTCAGGCGCACTATCCCGGTCTGCTTGTCGAAGTTACCGCGGTCCGCCGTGACGACGAGGTTCTCCTGTTCCCCGAACATGCGGGCCGTGATGTCGGTGATCTTGATCTCGTCGTCCATCATGTCCATCGAAGCGCCGGCCACCTCCCAGGTCTTCTGGCCGTCGGCGCCGTAGCCGGTCAGGTCAAAATCCTCCATCTGCTGGGGCTCGCCGGATGACGGCACCTCCCCTGCCCCATGGGCCGGCGGGACCGCCAAAAAACAGGCGCACATGAGGATCACGGACGGCAGGGGCCTATTCATAGATTTTGAGGGCCCGGGGCCAGAGCCCCTTGCACGTTAGGATCATCTCAACCACCTCACGCACGGCGCCGCGGCCGCCCTCCCGGCGCGTCACGTAGTCGGCGGCGCGCCTGACCTGGGGGGCCGCCTGGGCCGGGGCCACGGCCACACCGGCCCGGCGCATCACGCCAAGGTCCAAGAGGTCGTCGCCCATGAAACAGACATCGCGGTCGCGCAGCCGGTACGTCTTCAATATCTTCTCGTAAGCCTTCGTCTTGGGCAGGATGTTCTCGTAGACCGCCTCCACGCGCATGTCCCGGGCGCGGGGCCGCAGACACCGCGAGCCCTTGGCGGTGATCAGGATCGTCTTAATCCCCATGCGGCCCAAGAGGTACACGCCGAGGCCGTCCTGGACATCGTAGAAGCGCGCGTCCACGCCCTTGCCGTCGTAGACGATGCGGCCGTCCGTCAGGACGCCGTCGACGTCGAGAAGCAGGAAGCGGACCTTCTTGATGCGGCCGCGCAGGGACGAAGAAACTCTTTTCATGGGGTGTTATACGAGTCCGACCTTCAGGAGGTCCTGAACGTCGAGCATGCCGACGGGCCGCCCCTTGGCATCCACGACCGGCAGCTCGTCGATGCGCAGCTCCTTGAGGATGCGCAGGGCCTCGTTCGCCAGGCGGTCGGCCGCGATGGTCGTGGGCCGCTTCGTCATGACGTCCTTGACAGGACGCGTCAAGAGGTCGCGGTCGGTCTCCAGGTGGCGGCGCAGGTCGCCGTCGGTGAAGATGCCGGTGAGACGCCCCCTGCCGTCCACCACGCTGGCGGCGCCGGCCCGGGCCTCGGTGATGGCGATGAGGACGTCGCCCACGAGGTCCTCGCCGCGCGCCACGCAGTTGGCATGGCCTTGGCGCATGATGTCCTCCACCTTCAAGAGCAGCTTCTTGCCGAGGGCGCCGGCCGGGTGGAAGAAGGCGAAGTCCTTCTCCTTGAATCCTTTTTTCTCGAGCAGACACACGGCGATCGCGTCGCCCATCGCCAGGGCCGCCGTCGTGCTCGCCGTCGGCGCCAGGTTCATGGGGCAGGCCTCCTGGGTTACGGAGACGTCGAGGACGACGTCGCTGTGGCGCGCGAGCGTGGAACGGCTGTTGCCGGTGAGCGCGACGAGCCGCGTGCCGATCTTCTTGATGAGGGGCAAAAGCCGCACCATCTCTTCCGTCTCGCCGGAGTTCGAGATCGCCAGGATCACGTCATCCTTTGTCACGCGGCCCAGGTCCCCGTGGAGCGCCTCAGCCGAATGGAGGAACAGGCTCGGCGTGCCCGTCGAAGAGAGGGTGGCGCTGATCTTCTGTCCGATGATGCCGCCCTTGCCCATGCCGGTCACGATCACGCGGCCGGTGCACTTGAAGAGGATCTCGATGGCCTCGTTGAATTCGTGCCCCAAGCGCCGCGCCAGCCGCGACACCGCCGACGCCTCTATCTCCAGGACCTTCTTGGCCATCGTCAGATGCATCAGCGCACCTCGTTTCGCAGGGCCAGCGCGTCAAAGGCCCGCAAGACGGGAAGGGCCGCCTCCAGGTCCTTCAGCGAGATCATGTTCGGGCCGTCGCACGGCGCCCTGTCCGGCCTCTCGTGGACCTCGATGAAGATGCCGTCCGTCCCGAAGGCGAGCGCCGCCCGCGCGAGCCCGGCGACGTAACGCCGCTCGCCGCCGCTGGCGTCCCCCCGGCTGCCGGGTAACTGGACGCTGTGCGTCGCGTCGAAAATGACCGGGTAGCCCAAGCCGCGCATGATGGCGAGGCTCCTCAAATCCACGACGAGGTTGTTGTAGCCGAAGAAGGTTCCCCGCTCCGTCAACAGGATGCGGCTGTTGCCGCTGTCAGCGACCTTCTTGGCGGCCTCGGCCATGTTCCACGGCGCCAGAAACTGCCCCTTCTTGATGTTGACGACCTTCTTCGTCTTGGCGACCGCGACGAGCAGGTCGGTCTGACGACTCAAAAAAGCGGGTATCTGCAAAATATCGAGCACACCGGCGGCGCTGCTGACCTCGCTGACGGTGTGGACATCGCTCAACAAGGGCAGGCCCAGTTCCTTCTTGACCTTGGCGAGGATCTTGAGCCCCTGGACCGCGCCAGGCCCGCGGTAGGAAGACAGCGACGTCCGGTTGGCCTTGTCGTAGCTCGACTTGAAGATGAGAGGCACGCCCGCGCGGTCGCACATCGCCTTGAGCCGCGCGGCGTGGCGCAGGACGCTCTTCTCGTCCTCGATGACGCAGGGCCCGGCGATCAGCACGAACGGCCGGCCCGCGCCCATCACGACATTGCCGATCCTGACTTCACGGGAGCGCGTCATATCCCCTCTTGCGCCTTGCTCTTGATGTTCAGGAGCGCGCAGACGCGCTCCAGGTCCTCGCGGGTGTCGACACCTATCGATTCGTGCTTGGTCTCCATGACACGGATGGGGAAACCGTGCTCGAGGACGCGCAACTGCTCAAGCTTCTCCAGCTGCTCAAGGCGCGTCGGCGCGAGCTTCTTGTAGGTGAAGAGAAAATCCTTGGTATAGGCGTAGAGTCCGATGTGCTTGTAGTGGACGCGCATCCCCGGCTCGTCGTCGCGCACGAAGGGAATGGGGCAGCGCGAGAAGTAGAGGGCATTGCCCTTCTTGTCGACGACGACCTTGACAACGTTCGGGTCAGCGATCTCCTCCTCGTGCTCGATGCGCTTCATCAGCGTCGCGCAGACGAGGTCCTCATTGTTCAAAAGCGGATACGCCACATCGTCGATCATCGACGGGTGCAGGAGCGGCTCGTCGGCCTGGATGTTGACGACGACGCGCACGTCCAGGTCGGCGACGACCTCGGTGATGCGCTCCGTGCCGCTGCCGTGCCCCTTGGCCGTCATGACCGCCTTGCCGCCGAAGGCCTTGACCGTCTTCAAGATGCGCTCGTCGTCGCAGGCGACGATGAGGTCCTCCAGGGCCTTGGCCTTCTTCGCGTTCTCCCAGACGCGCTGGACCATGGGCTTGCCGAGGATGTCGGCCAGGACCTTGCCTTCGAAGCGGACCGACGGGTAGCGCGCGGGGATGACGCCAATGGCGTTCATGAGAGCCCCTCCTGGATGCGGTGCGCCATGTCGATGATCTCCTGCGGAGTGACCACCGCCACGCCCACCTTGCCGACGACGATGCCGGCCGCGACGTTCGCGATCTCGGCGGCCTCCTCCATGCGGACCCCGCAGGCCAGCGCCAGAGTGAAGACGGCGATGACCGTGTCGCCGGCGCCCGAGACGTCAAAGACCTCCTGGGCCACCGTCGGGATGTGCGTGACGCGGCGACCCCTGAAAAGCTTCATGCCCTTCTCGCCCAGCGTGACCAAGACGCCCTGCGCCCCGCTGCTCTTCAGCAGCTTGCGGCCCACCCTGTCGACGTCGGCGTCGGTCGCGATCTTGATGCCAGCGCCCGCCGCCGCCTCCTTTTCGTTCGGCGTCATGGCCGTAATGCCCTTGTAATAGCCGAAGTGATCGACCTTCGGGTCCACGGTGACGATCCTGCCGTGCCGCCGGGCCGCCGCGATCACGCCCTTCAGGACACCGGGCGTCACGACGCCCTTGCCGTAATCCTCGACGATGACCGCGTCCACCTCCGGCATCTTGCGCCGCACCGCCGCCAGGAGCCGGCGGCGGCTCGCGTCCGTCAACGGGTGGGTCTTCTCCCAGTCCACGCGCACGACCTGTTGGTGCGCGGCGATGATGCGCGTCTTCAAGGTGGTCGGTCGGCCGGCCTCGGCCACGACGGCCTCGGTCTGAACCCCGCGGTCGCGCAGGCAGCCGAGGAGGGCGCCCGCGTGCATGTCCTCGCCGACGAGGCCGCAGAGGGCCACCTGCCCGTTGAGGGCGGCGATGTTGTTGGCGACGTTCGCGGCGCCGCCGGGCATGTAAGAACGCCTCTGGGCCCAGACCACCGGCACCGGCGCCTCGGGCGAAATGCGCTCGGCACTGCCCCAGATGAACTCGTCGAGGACGAGATCACCCACCACCAGCACGCGGGCCTTCGGAAATCGCGCCAAAATCCTCTTCACGCCCTTCACCGTCATCGCCTCGGACTCCTCTCCTTAACATCCGAACTTTGGCGTGGCCGCTTCCGCGGCCCGGACCGCCCCACCCGCTCGGCGGCCGCGCTAAACAGCGCTCCTCACTCGTCGCGCTCTAGCGCCCCCCATCTGTCCAAAATCGCCTGCACCAAGAGGGGCAACATGATCTCGTGGTGCCCCACGATGTAATAACCGTGCCCCGAACCCAGCACCGGCCGCGTCACGATGTTCTGCAGGGGCCGGTAGTGGACGTTCATGTCGAAGTTGGCTGTCGTGAAGTTCTTAACCCTCTTCGTCAGGTTGCGCGCCACGCTCAGGGCCTTGAGAAACACCTCCGGCATCACCACGGCAGAGCCGAAGTTCAAGATGACGCCGCCGTTGTCCAGGCGAGCCACCTCGCGCGTCAAAATGCGAAAGTCCTGCGCCGAGGCCGCGCCCGTGTCGGCGCCGCAGAAATCGGGGTGCTGGTGGACGATGTCCGTGCCGATCGCCACGTGGACGGTCAGGGGGACACGCTGCTTCCAGCACGCGCGCGCAATGCTCCACTTTTTATGGCGCAGGTCCGCCTTCTCGACGGCCGACCCGAACGCCGCGCCAAAGCCCTGGCCGCGGGCCGCGGCCTCTTTCGCCGCCGCGTTGATGAAAGCGGCGGTCTCCCGGGCCATGCCGAAGCTGCCGTCCTTCAAGGCGCTCGCCACGTCCTCGGAGGTCCGGCCACCGTACGCGATCTCAAAATCGTGGACCACGCCGGCGCCGTTCATCGCCACGGCCGTCACCAAGCGGCGCCGGATGAGATCTATCACCAGCGGCGAGAGGCCGCACTTGATGACGTGCGCGCCCAACATCAAGATGACGGGCTTGCCCTTTTGGCGCGCCCTGAGCACGGCCCGCACGACCTGCCGCAATTCCCTGGCCTTCAGGACATCCGGAAACGACTCCAGAAGCGCCCGCGCGGAGGCCCCCGGCCTCAGGGGCTTGGCGAATACGGACATGCCCACCTTGCTGCGGCGCTGGCGGATTGAATATGTTTTAAGCTTGTTAAAATCAAGCATTTTCAGCCGTTACACAAGAAAGTTGATCCTTCGCGTCCCTGCTTTCAGCGGTGTCGCTGAGGATGCCGCCCGAAAGGCAGCAACAAAGAAACCGCGGTTCTGTCCGCGGGGCTCCATTATATCAATGGACTCAGCCTCCGTCAACAAGGAATGGCCCGTCCTGGCCGACACAGGCACCGTTCGGCCGGCCGTGGCCGTCCGCCATGCTTGTCGTGGGCGCGGCGCCGGCAGGTGGCCCCGCGGCCTACGGGACTACTGCTGGATCCTCACGCCGGCGCTCACGAGTTGCTTCTGGATGTTTTCCAGCGCGCTCTTGTAGCGCTCGATCGTCAACCGGTAGTCCGCGTTGGCCTTCCGCAACTCCAGCATCTCTCGGTGGTACGCCACAGAAGCGAGGCTGAAGGATACGGCCGTCACCACCGCCAACAGCGTCACGGCCAAAGCCACTACATTGCTGATTTTCTTTTCTCCCATGCGTCCTCCTTTATTATGTTGTGCCGGCCCGTCTTCGGGCCGGCCACCGGTTACGATGATACCTCCTTGAGGATCTTTTGCGCGTGTGCGAAGATTTCGTCGACGCTGATCGCCTCCAGACATCGGAAACCCCGCGTGCAGGCGTGAGCCAGGCACGGGTCGCAGCCCGTCTCCTTGTGGACGGCGACGTCCCGCGGCCCCACCGGGCCCCAGCGCTCAGGGCCCAGGCCCGGCTGGTTGCGGCCGAAGATGGAGATGACGGGCGTGTGCACCGCCACGGCGATGTGCACGGGTCCCGAGTCGTTGGAGACGAGGAGGCGGCAGCGCTTGAAGAAGCTGGCCAATTGGCTCAGGTCAAAGGCGCCGGTGAAGTCGAGGACCGAAACGCGCGTCGTCAACAACAGCTCCTGCGTCACGGCGCGGTGCGCGGCGTCGGCGACGACGGCGACCCGCACGCCGGGCATCTGCCCCATGCGGTCGATGAGCGCGGCGAACTTTGCGGCGGGCCAACGCTTCGAAGCGTCGCTCGCCGCCGGGTTGACGGCGACCAGCGTGACGTCGGCTGCGATGCCCGCCTCTTTGAGGCGCCCCTCCACCTCCCGCTCGGCGTCCGGCCGGATGGGCATGAAGAGCTCCCGCTCCGCCGTCGTGACGCCCAAGAGCCCCAACACATCAAAATTATACTCCAATTCGTGCTTTCTGCCCTCTTGTTTTTTATGAGGAATGGTGCGG